>Ga0080064_1001456_pt1 | contig 47568 bp, 41 predicted proteins | sample Subgrocontami54m_FD_69260 | JGI IMG/M metagenome (GOLD analysis project Ga0080064, IMG submission 69260) | Subsurface groundwater microbial communities from S. Glens Falls, New York, USA - GMW46 contaminated, 5.4 m (SPADES assembly) (version 2) ...
GGCGGGGGATCGGCGCCGGAAATCGCCCCCGAGACCACGAACGGCCCGCGCCGCGACGCGCTCGGGATCGGGTTGACATGCCGCGCGCCCGCGACATCGATGCTGCGCCGCTTTTCCACGATGGCCTCCTTGCTCGGCAGTTCTCCGCGAGGCGATGATAGGGAGCGGCAACGGGAGGGGCAACATGACCGGACCAGCGGGACCGAACCTTGCGGGACCGAACGCGGCGGGACAGACGATCGGAATTCTCGGCCTCGGCGCGATCGGCCGGCCGATGGCCGAGCGCATCGCCGCCGCCGGATTGCCGATCGTCGTGTTCGACCCGCGTGCCGCGGCAGTGGCCGGATTGCCCGCTGCCGTCGGAATCGCCGCCTCGGCGGCGGACGCCGCCGGGCGGGCCGACATCATCCTCGCCTGCCTGCCGTCGATCGACTCGCACCGCCAGGCCCTGCTCGGCCCCGATGGCGCGATAACCGGCGGGGCGATAAGCGGCGGCCGGTTCAAAACCTACATCCACACCGGCACCACCGGCTCGGCCCTGGTGCTGGAACTGGCCGCCGCGATGGCCGAGCGCGGGATCGAGACGCTCGACGCGCCGATGACCGGCGGCGTGCCGCGCGCCCGCGCCGGCAGCTTGACGGTGATGGCCTCGGGACCCCAGAGCGCCTTCAACACGGCGGAGCCGTTCCTGCGCGCCTATGCGACGACGATCGTCTATCTCGGCACCAAGCTCGGCATGGCCCAGGTCATGAAATTGCTGAACAACATGCTGTCCGCCGCCAACCTCGCGATCGCGGCGGAGGCGATGGTGCTCGGCGCCAAGGCCGGGCTCGACCCCGAGCAGATGCTGGCGGTGATCAACGCCGGCACCGGCCAGAACAGCGCCACATTGACCAAGATCCCCGACCACGTATTGACCCGCGGCTTCGATTACGGCGGTGGCATGTACATCACCGACAAGGACCTCGGCGCCTTCGCCGAGGAGGCCGCCGCGCTCGGCATCGCCACCCCGCTCGGCGCCGCGGTGCGGGGGATATATCAGGTGGCGATGGCCGAGGGCGCCAAATCCGACGACATCACGACGATCTTCCGCCATTTCGAGCGTGCCGCCGGGGTGACGTTGCCAAAGACGCGATGATCGCTGGCTTTGCTCATCTCAGGCCACCGGCGATAGAATAGATCGCGATGGTGTTGCCGAGGCGAGCGATCGAGGAGATCGGACGATGGCTTTGACGGGTGCCGCGGCGACGGGTGCCCCGTTATGGGACGAAGGCATCTGGGACGAGATGCTCGCCTATATCGACGAGCAGCGCGTGATCCCGATCATCGGCCCGTCTTCCTACCCGATCGAGATCGACGGGCGACAGCTGCCGCTCGACGTCTACGTCGCCGAACAACTGGTCGCGCGGCTGACCTTGCCGACCGACGATCTGCCCGACCCGCTGACCCTCAACGCGGTGGTGTCGACCTATCTGCGGCGCAGCCGGCGGCGCGAGCGGCTCTACCCGACCATTCTCGATATCGTGCAGAAGGCACAGTTCGAGCCGCCGAAAGTATTGCGCCAGCTCGCCGAAATCCGCCAATTCAACCTGTTCGTGACGACAGGATTCGACCCGCTGCTGGAAAACGCGATCAACCAGGTGAGGTTCGGCGGCGCGCCCCGCGCCCAGGGCATCACCTACGCTCCCAACAACGTCAACGATATCGAGAGCGGCAAGGGCGAACTGGCCCGGCCGACGGTGTATTACCTGCTCGGCAAATTGTCGGCGACGCCGGCATTCGTGATCTCCGACGACGATCTGCTCGAATGGCTGTCGGCGCTGCAATCGGAGAGCCTCGGGCCGTCGCGGTTGCTGGCCGCGCTCGAAAACAACCACCTGCTGATGATCGGCGGCAATTTCCCCGACTGGGTCGTGCGCATGTTTTTGCGCACGGCCAAGCGGCGGCGCCTGTCGAACCCGCGCGACGTCGTCGAAATCCTCGCCGACGATCGCAGCGGCAAGGACCCGCATTTGATGGCGTTCCTGGCCGATTTCAGCCCGCAGACCCAGATCTTCGAAGGCGCCGCCAGCGAGTTCGTCGACACGTTGTGGCAGCGTTGGCGCGAACGGCACGGCGCCGCCGATAGCGGGAGCGAAGACGCCGCGCAATGGGTGCCGCCGCCGCGCGACATGCCCGCCGGCGCGATCTTCATCAGCTATGCGCGCGAGGACATCGAGGCGGTGCGGACGTTGAAGAGCGGCCTCGACGAAGCCGGCCTGACCGTGTGGTTCGACATGGACCGGCTCGCCGGCGGCGATACCTTCGACCAAAAGATCCACGACTACATCCGCCAATGCTCACTGTTCCTGCCGGTGCTGTCGCGCCAGACCGAGGCGCGCACCGAGGGGTTCTTCCGGCGCGAGTGGCGCTACGCGCTCGACCGCGACCTCGATATCCATTCCGGCGTGCCGTTCATCATGCCGGTCGCGATCGACGACACGGCGAATTTCACCACCCTGCCGCAGCGCTTTCAGGAGGTGCACATCACCACCCTGCCCGATGGACGGCCGACGCCGGAATTCATCGAGCATCTGAGGCGGCTCGGGGGCCGGCGGTGACGATCGCCGACGCCCCGGCCGCGCGGCCAACCAGCGAGGCGCGGCCTTGGCCCGGGCTCGACGCGTTTTCCGAGGCGCTGAGCCGATTCTTCTTCGGCCGCGACAGCGAAGCCGAGGAATTGTCGATCCGGGTGAGGCGCGACCCGGTCACCCTGTTGTTCGGGCAATCAGGCCTGGGCAAGACCTCGTTGCTGCAGGCCGGGTTGTTTCCTCGCCTGCGCGCCGCCGGGTTCCTGCCGATCCTGATCCGGCTCGACTACGCGGTCGGCGCCGCCGAGCCGGCCGCCCAGGTCAAGGCGACGATCGAGCGCGAGTTCGCCGCCGCCGGGGTCACCGAGTCGACGCCGATCGGCGTCGAGGACAGCCTGTGGGGATATTTCCACCGGGCCGAGCGCACGCTGGTCGGCGCCGACGGCAAGAACCTGATACCGGTGCTGGTGTTCGACCAGTTCGAGGAGATGTTCACCCTCGGCCTCGCACGCGAGGCGAGCCGAAGCGCCAGTCAGGCGTTTCTCGGCGAGCTGGCAGAATTGATCGAGAACCGGCCGCCGGAGGCGATCGGCCGGGCGATCGAGGCCGACCCCGACTTGATCGACACCTATCTGTTCGACCGCCGCGACTACCGCATCGTGCTGACCTTGCGCGAGGACTTCCTGGCCCAGCTCGAGGCGTTGCGGGCGCGGGCCCCGTCGATCGGCCGCAACCGCTTTCGCCTGCGCCGGATGTCCGGACGGCAGGGGCTCGACGCCGTGACCAAGCCGGCGCCGGAACTGGTCGACCGCGACATCGCCGAGGAGATCATCCGCTTTATCGGCCGCGCCAATCCCGAAGACGCGTTTGGCAGCGGCGACGCCGCCACCGAGTTCGAGATCGAGCCGTCGCTGTTGAGCCTAGTCTGCCGCGAGCTCAACGAACGGCGCATCGCCCGCGGCCTCGACCGCATCACCCGGGACCTGCTGGTCGGCAGCCGCGAGGACATCATCGCCTCGTTCTACGACGGAGTTCTCGCCGACCAGCCCGCCGCGCTGCGGGAATTCGTCGAGGACGAACTGCTGAGCGATTCGGGATACCGCGAGAGCATCAGCCTGGAGCGCGCGCACCGGGTGCTAGCGACCAAGAACGTGCCGATCGCGGCGCTCGACGAACTCGTGCGCCGCCGCTTGTTGCGCATCGAGGAACGGCTCGACGTGTCGCGCGTCGAGATCATTCACGATGTGCTGACCGGGGTGATCCGGCACAGCCGCGACAGCCGCCGGCTGCGCCAGACCGAGACCGAAGCCAAGTCGCGCGAGGCGACCCTGCTGCACGAGCGCCACCGCGCGCAGCGGATTTTCGCGGCGACCGCGGCGGGCCTCGTCTTCGCGCTGGCGCTCGCCGGTGTCGCCGGATGGCAATGGCGCATGGCGGAGGCGCAGAGGACCGAGGCGGAAGCGCAGCGTACTGTCGCCGAGGCCCAGAGAAAGGAGGCCGAGACCCAGCGCGCCCTGGCCGAGAGCCAAAAAAAGGAAGCCGAGACCCAGCGCGCCCTGGCCGTGTCGCAGCAGAAGGAGGCCGAGGAGCAGCGCGCGCTGGCCGAGAGCCAGAAAAAGGAAGCCGAGGCGCAGCGCACGCGAGCGCAGCACAGCATCGATCTCGCCACCGGGACCGCCAACTCGCTGATCTTCAACGTGGTGCAGAAATACCGCAATTCCGGGGTCCCGGCGCCGGTGATCAAGGAGATCCTCGATCAGGCGCGCAAGCTGCAGGACGAGCTTTCGGCCGGCGGCGAGACCTCGCCGCGATTGCGCCGCAGCCAGGCGGCGGCGCTGATGGAGACATCGAACACATTGCTCGCGCTCGGCGATACCGCCGGAGCCTTCGAGGCGACGACCAAGTCGCGGGACATTCTGCTGGACCTGCTGAAGCCCGCCCCCGACAGCACCGATTTTCAGCGCGAATTATCGGTCGCGCACGAGAAGGTCGGCGACGTGCTCAAGGCGCAGGGCGATTTCAACGGCGCGCTCGCCTCCTATCGCAGCAGCCTGGCCATCCGCGTGGCGCTGACCCAGAAAAACCCGGAAGACACGCAATGGCAGCGCGATCTCTCGGTCAGCCACGAGGAGATCGGCGACATCGTTCAGATCCAGGGCGATCTGGAGGCCGCGCTGGTCTCGTATCGCGACAGCCTGGCGATCCGCAAGAAGCTGACCGAGAAGAATTCGGCCAACGCGCAGTGGCAGCGCGATCTCTCGGTCAGCGACGAGAAGATCGGCGAGGTGCTGAAGGCGCAGGGCGATCTCCCCGGCGCGTTATCGATCCACCGCGAAGCCCTGGCCATCCGCAAGACCTTGGCCCAGAAGGACCCTCGCAATACGCAATTGCAGCGCGACATCTCGGTCAGCCAGAACAAGATCGGCGACGTGCTCAAGGCGCAGGACAATCTCGACGGCGCGCTCGCCGCCTATCGCGAGGGCCTCGATATCATCAAAAATCTGGCCCGGCAGGACCCCGGCAATACCCTATGGCAGCGCGATCTCTCGATCAGCGACGAGCGGATCGCCGACGTATTGCAGGCGAAAGGCGATACCGCCGGCGCGCTCGCCCTCTACCGAGAGGATCTGGTGATCGCCCGGTCGCTGGCGCAAAAGGACCCGGGCAACGCGCAATGGCAAACCGATCTGGTGCTGAGCCTGTGGCGGGTCGCGATCGCCGGCGACACACCGGTGGAGAACTATAACGAGGCGCTGAAAATTCTCCGGCGGCTCGACGCGGCCGGGTATCTGTCACCCAGCCAAAAGCGCTGGATCGCGACCATCGAGTCGAATTTGACCAAGGTCAAGCCGAAGTAGACCGTTCCGACGCCCCGCGGCCTACCGGCGGGACTGCCGGCTGATCATCGGTCGGGCCTCTCAAAACTGTCCCTTTTTCAGCCGGAAGATATCGGGATTGCGGGCATCGAGGATGTACGACAGCAATAGCGCGACCGTCGGCGTCGTCGTCTCCGGCTTGCCGGCTTTCGCGGGCGTCCGCACCGACCCGTTCAATAGCCGCAGCAGGGTCGTGTGCTTTTCCGCATCCTGCCCCTGGAACACGACGATCGACCCGTCGGTCGTCGGCAGGTTGCTGGTGATCGTATCGGGCTGATAGCCCGAGCCGAGGAACAAGGTCCGCAGCTGGTTCGCGCCGGCGACGATTTGGTTCGCCTTGACCTGGGGGTCGACCGGGCTGCCCCAGGTGATGTTGACCTGGATCAGTTTTTTGGTGGTGTGGCCGAGGATATAGGAAATGCGCGCCTTTCCGGCGCCGTCGATCAAATCGCCGACCGTGACCGACAGCACCGTAGTGCGCTCGCTGGCGTTTTCCTCGGTCGTCACTTTTTCCGGCGCGATGTTGAAATCCTTGCGGATCGCGGCTTTCACGTCGGTGGCGGTCATGCCCCACCGGACGGACCGGAAGCCGTCGATCTTCAGCGACTCCGCCTCCTCGGTCTTGGGCGGGTTGGCCGCCTCGGTCGGAACGGTCTGCGCCGCCGCCGCGCCAAGCCCGGCCGCCAGCACGATGGCGACCACCGCGGCCAAGCGGGCCGCCGCGCCGGGTCGCTCCCTCCACCGGGCGCGCGAGGCTGGCTCGCGCGCGGCCGGGCGATGCTCACGACAATCCACGTATCGAACGCCTTTTTCGGGGTACCGGGCGGCATTCTACCGGATTGAAAGCGACCGGCAACGCTCGCGGCTTGGAGGCAATCCAAGCTCATTCGACCGTGATGTCGGCGATCATTCCGGTCCAGTCATGGTCAGGGCAGATCAGGCGAAACCGGCCGGCCTCGCGCGCCCGGAACAACAGGAGCTTTCGCTCGCCAGGCCGCAGCACGATCTCGGTGCGGTCGCGGTTCAACACCTCGGGATTGCCCAATTCGACCGATTTGAAGAACTCGGGCGCACTGAACTGGTGCATCTCGGCGCCCCGGTTTTCCAGCTGCAGCCGATAGGCGACGCCGCGGCGGAATCGGAGATGGCGCGGCGAGAATAGATAATCGGTCGTCACCTCGACAACCGATTGAGCCTCGGTCCAGTCCCCGCTCGCCGCCGCCGGCAATGAAGCGGTCGCGATCAACAGAGCGAGAGCGGCGGCCGCTGCGATCCGCATGATCCTGGTTCCCGGCCTCACCCCCCGGCCCTCGCGCACCCCATCGGGTGCCAGGGGCGGGGCGAGGAATAGGTTGCGCCGAGCGCCCGGGCAATAGAAGAATCGGCGCCGACGGCCCGCCCTGGTTTGGGCGAGAGGGGGAAGCGGGTGCCGATGTCATTTCCACAAAAGCCGTACGCCGATGCCGGCGGCTACCTCGCCGCCTACCGCGACGAGGTCATCGCGGCCTGGCGCAAGATCGACGAGCAGGCGGTGATCCGCGCCGCCGACCTGATCGGCGCGGCGATCGCCGCGGGCGCCACCGTGTTTTGCTGCGGCAATGGCGGATCGGCCGCGATCGCCAACCACCTGCTGTGCGATTTTCTAAAGGGCATCCAGACCGACACCGCGCTGCGGCCGAGGGTCAGCAGCCTGTCGTCGCATCTCGAACTGATCACCGCGATCGCCAACGACATCGCCTATGACGAGGTGTTCGCCTATCAGCTGCGGACACTGGCCCGGCCCGGCGACGTGCTGATGACGATCAGCGCCTCGGGAAATTCCGAAAACATCGTCCGCGCGGTCGCATGGGCGCGCGCCAACCAGGTCACGTCGATCGCGCTGACCGGGTTCGAGGGCGGCCGCAGCGCCGCGCTCGCCGATTTGAACCTGCATGTGCAGGCGGCGAATTACGGGGTGGTCGAGGATGTGCACCAATCGCTGATGCACATTCTGGCGCAGTACCTGCGCCAGCGGGAGATGCCGGCCGAACTGATCGCCCAGCGCAATTTCTGACAAGATTTCCCGCCGCGGCCGCCGCCGATCAGCGCCGGCCTATCGGCTTGGCGGACTGCGGCCGTGGTGGTGTTTGACGATCGGCGATCGGGTGCCGGCGCGAGGACGGGCTTCATCGCGGATCGTCACGGGCCGAGACCGCAGATGGTCACGTTGAGATCAATGATCAGACCGTTTGCAATTGAATATACCCAGCCGTGCACACACAGCGACTGCCCCCGTGCCCAGGCGTCCTGCACGAACACGTCGGAGGCGACGTTTCGCACTTGTCGCATCACGTTCAGTTCGGCAAGCCGGTTCAGACGCGCACCCGGGTCCTCAATCGCGTCAAGCTCGCGGAAGTGGGCTTGGCGCGTCTCGCGGATGGGATGCAGCCAATGATCGACGAGGCCACGACGCTTGCCGTCAATCGCGGCGGCCACGCCACCACAGCCATAATGCCCCACCACCATGATGTGCCGCACCCTCAGCACATCGACCGCAAACTGCAGCACCGAGAGATAATTAGCATCCTGCGGCGGGGCGAGATTGGCCACGTTTCGATGCACGAACAGCTCGCCTGGCTCCAGGCCAACGATCTCATTGGCTGGAACGCGGCTATCCGAACAGCCGATCCAGAGATAGGTCGGGGCCTGTTGGCCCTCCAGCCGCTTAAAGAACTCAGGATCGGCGGCGACCCTCCTCTGGGCCCAGCTCCTGTTGTTTTCCTTCAGATGCTCTAGCATTTCGGCATCGCTCGATGATCGGGATTGAACGTTGCGGCAAGGTCGCTCTCCCGGCGGCCCTCAGCCCAGGCACGATACAGTTGACCGGTCAGGGCAGGCGCATCGCGGTTCGTCAAGAACACCGGCGCGGCTCTGCGAAACCCCTGCCAGACGGTCTCAAGATGAGTGGTGGCACGCCCCTGCCCGATCTTTGTTTCGGCCGGATCGCGCGACCGGAGCGAGAACCGAACGGTGTCCGTCTTCGCGGTAATCTTGATGGCAGTACGCGCATTTCCGAGCGGGATGTCGAGGGTTCTGCCAACCGCGCGGGGTCTCACGTCAGCGAGGATGCGCTGCACGAACCGCGGGATGGAAGAACCGGGCCGCTTCATCGGACGGACGAGCCCGTATAGCATTGTTGCGCAATCTCGTAGCACAGTCGGATAACCGCAACACGCTGGAAAGGCCTACCTTCTTGAGATGATTGGTCGGTCGAGAAAAGTGGTGCCCAGGGGCGGAGTTGAACCACCGACACACGGATTTTCAGTCCGTTGCTCTACCAACTGAGCTACCTGGGCGCACCAGCGACGGGCGCTTATAGAGGAACTGGCTTCGGCCTGTCCAGGGCCGCCGTCGCACGCCACCCCATCAAGACGAGCGCGCGCCTATCCGACGCGTCCGTCGGCATCGCGCCGCAACACCATCCCCGGCGTGGCGCCGGTGTGGACGGTGTTGTCGACGACAACGATCCCGTTGACGATGACGCTGGTCCGGGTGCCGCTGGGATAGCGATGCGGGTCGGCGTAGCTCGCCTCGTCGCGGAAATCGGCCGGGTCGAAGATCGCGACATCGGCGCGATACCCCGGTGCCAGCAGGCCGCGGTCCTTGAGCTTCAACGCCCGGGCGGTGGCGCCGGTCATCTTGTGGATCGCCGCCTCCAGCGGCAATAGCCGCTGCTCGTGCACGTACTGGCCGATGATGCGCGGGAAGGTCCCATAAAAGCGCGGGTGCGGCATGCCCTGGGCGACCACGCCGTAATCGGCGACGCAATTGCCGTCGGACCCGACCAGCGCGGTCGGCGAGCGCACGATCGCGCGGATGTCGTCTTCGGAGATCGACGTGATCAAGACCCGGGTCGCGCCGTTGTCTTCGATCAAATGGTCGCAGACCTGGTCGATCGGATCGCACCCCCGCGCCTTGGCGAGCGCCGCGACGGTCTGCCCCGCTGTCTCCGGCCGGCGGGGCGAGATCGACACCCGCACCGCCTCCCAGGACGGGATGCGGCCCCAATTGTTGAGCCCGTGATCGGCCAGCTCGGCCTCGATCCGCGCGCGGGTTTCGGGCAATGCGAGCCGCGCCAGCATCGCTTCGTTGCCGCCGATCTGCACCCAGGGCGGCAGCAGGTTCTTTAGAGGGTTGGCGCCCGCGGCGTAGGGGTAGGCGTCGCAATCGATGTCGCAGCCTTCGCCGCGCGCCTGGTCGATCCGCGCGAGGATCGCGGCCGCCTTGCTCCAATTGTCGACGCCCGAGCATTTCAGATGCACGATCTCGACATGGATGCCGCAGGCGCGGGCGACCGCGATCGCCTCCTCGACCGCCTCCATGACCCGGTTCGATTCGTCGCGGAGATGGGTGAAATAGGCGGCGTTGTGCCGCTTGAGCACCGCGCACAGCGCGAGCAGTTCCTCGGGCGCGGCGAAGCTGCCCGGCGGGGTGAACAGGCCCGACGACATGCCCAGCGCGCCGGCGCGCAACCCCTCCTCCAACAGCGCGGTCATCTGCTCGAGCTCCGCCCTGGTGGGGGCGCGATCTTCGAGCCCCATCACCATCAGCCTCAGCGTATTGTGGCCAACCAGCATCCCGGCGTTGACCGCGACCGCCGGAAAGGTATCGAGATATTCGGGAAAGCCGATCTCTCGGAACGGCAGCCACGGCGCTCCGCCGCTGAGATAATCCGCCAGCAATTGCGTCTTCCCCGGCAATACCGGCGCCACCGAGAAGCCGCAATGGCCGATGATCTCGGTGGTGACGCCCTGGCGCACCTTGCTTTCCGCCTTGGGGTTGATCGGCAGGGTGAAATCGGAATGGGTCTTGATGTCGATAAAGCCCGGCGTCACGGCGAGGCCCGCCGTGTCGATGACCCGAGCGGCGGCGCCCGACAGCGACGGGCCGAGAGCGGCGATCCGGCCATCGGCGATCGCGACATCGCCGACCGCGCCCGGGCCGCCGCTACCATCGATCACGGTCCCGCCGCGAATCAGGATATCCCAGGTCATGATCCCTCCGTGTCGTCCCGGCGAAAGCCGGGACCCATTGCGCAGCCGCACCATGCTTGAACAAAATAGCACCGGACCTCATGAGGAAAAATCCGCCATGCCGCCACTTGCGGCACGATGGGTCCCGGCTTTCGCCGGGATGACAGATGATTGCAAGGGAGGCTGGGCAATGAAGCTGTTCTACGCCGCGGGCTCGCCCTATGCGCGGATCGCGCGGGTGGTGTTGCGCGAAACCGGGCTCGATCGCGCGATTCCCGAGGAGGAGGTCACCTTGCGCGACCCGAATTCGTCGCTGTTGCCGTTCAATCCCGGCGGCAAGGTGCCGACCCTGGAACTCGACGACGGCACGATCCTCAACGAGAGCCTCTTGGTGCTGATGTATCTCGATACAATGCACGGCGGCCGCAAATTGTTGCCGATGGACGGGTCGGACCGGTGGAAGACCTTGTCGCGGGTCGGCGGGGCGATCGCCTTTCTCGACGGCATCAGCGTGTGGAACCGCGAACTGCGCTTCGGCCAGAGCACGCCGGGCGTGCTCGCGCTGGAACGGAGCCGCGCCGATCGCGTCGCCGACCGGCTCGAGGCGGAACTGGCCGCCGGCGCCTATGCCGGGCCGCTCGACGCCGCCCAGATCGTGCTCGGCGCGGCGCTCGAAAACTGCGCTCGCCGGCACAAGGTATGGGATTGGCGTCCCAACCATCCGCGCCTTTCCGCCTTCCTCGACGAAATCGCCCGGCGCCCGTCTTTCGCCGCGACGGTGCAGCCGGAGATCAATCTTTGATGCCGCCTTTGATGCCGCAAGGTTCGGTTAAACAATTTCCTGAATGATCCCGCTGTCCTCGCGCGCTGCCCGCGGGGTTGGAGCGGACCCGGATGACCCGAACCAAGTGGATGCGCCTGTCGGTGCGCGACCCGGCCGCGTTGTGGCGTTGGGCCGGCGAGCAGCGGGCGCGGCATCTGACCGATTTCCGCTACCGCGTGATCAACGGGCGGGAGGTCATATCGTTTCGGATGGTTCCGGGTTACGCGATCCAGATCGGGACCCGCGACATCGTGGTTGTCTGCCACGTGCGGCCAAGCCGGTGGCAGACGGTCGCGCTGCGCTGGCGGCGGACTCGCCTCGCCCTGGCCGCGGCGCTCGAACGACGCCTCGCCGCCAACGACCGCGGCTCCGCCTTGATGTCGCCGGCGGTTCCGCCGATCGTCACCCGCGGCGCCGAGCCGATCCTGTTTCCGTCGGCCCGCCGCCCCGCCCCCTGATATTCTCGACGCGCGGCGACGGCCCGGGTCAGCGGCGCGCGACACGCAACCTGAAGGTCGGGTCCTTGTCGGTCCCGCCGGGCTTGCCGCGGCGCCAGCCGAGCGCCCTCGCATAGCTGCCGAACAGCCCCGCCGCCTCGATCTCGGCCTCGCTGACCGGTGTAGGTCCCTCCGCCCCGGGAGCGACATAGAGCGCGTCGGTGGGACAATAGATCTCGCACAGAAAACAGGTCTGGCAATCGTCCTGGCGGGCGATCACCGGCGCCGCCCGCGGCACCGGATCGAAGACATTGGCCGGGCACACCTTGACGCAGATGTCGCAGGCGATGCAGCGCCGCTCGGAGACGATCTCGATCATCGCGCGACCGCCCGAGACGCGAGGTCGGCGCGGGTGATGGTGATATGGTCGAGACCGGACGCCTCGAAGGCGCAGACGAAATCCGGGTCGGCGGCGGGCAGGTCGACCCGGCGATGCATGCCGCGGCTCTCCCGCCGGGCCAAGGCGCTGGCGTAGGCCCAGCGGCTGGTCGCGGTCAACGCCGCCGCCTCGCGCGACTTGACCGCGCCGACGCCCTCGCCCGGCAGATGGCGGCTCAACTCTGCCCACGCGGCATCGAGCCGCCCGAGCGATTGCTCCAGGGTCGCGGCGCGGCGGAAGAAATTGCGCGGCAGCGGCAGGAACTCGTCGCGCACGGTTTGAAGAACATCGCCCGGCGTCAGGTCCTGATTTGTGGCGGCGCTGGGGCGCAGCCCGGCCTGCCCAAGCCCGCGCACCTGACGATCGCCGAGACTGCCGCCGGCCTCAGCCGCGAATTTCGCGGCCGCCCGTCCCGCCCAATTACCCGAGGCGATCGCCCAGGACGAATTCGGTCCGCCGCCGCCGGTAACCGCGCCGGTCAGGCGCTCGCGGCTGGCCGCGTCGCCGGCCGCGTAGAGCCCGGGAATCCCGGTCGAGCAGTCGTCGCCGGAAAGCTTGATCCCGCCGACGCCGCGCACCGTGCCCTCGCAGCGCAACGTCACCGGAAATCGTTCGGTGAACGGGTCGATCCCGGTGCGGTCTAGCGGCAGGAAACAATTCGGCTGTCCCTGCCTCAACCAAGGCTGCAGTTCCGGCCATGCCTTGTCGTACTGGGCCCAGACCGGTCCTTCGAGCATGGCGCCGGCGACGACGACATGGCGGTCCTTGCCGGCGGTGTCGAGCCTGGTTCCGTCCTCTCGGAAAAAGCTGGCCCAGGCGAACGGCAGGCCCTTGTTGAGGGCGCTCGGCCTTGGCGCCAGCGCGTATTGGGCCGAGAACTCCATGCCCGACAACACGGCGCCGGCCTCGGCCGCCATCAGGTAACCATCGCCGGTCAACCCGGTGGCACCGAGCATGCGCTCGCCAAAGGCGCACCCGCCGGTCGCCAGTACCACCGCGCCGGCGCGCACCCGCCACGAGCGGTCGCGCTGGCGGTCGATGCCGGCGGCGCCGGCGATCACGCCGTCGTCGCTCAACAGTTCGAGCGCGGGGTGGTGGTCGAGGATCGCGACGCCGGCGCGCAGCACCCGGCACCGCATGAACGCCATGTAGTCGGGGCCGCGCAGATTGGCGAGATAAGGCCTGCCCTCGTCGTCATTGGGAAATTTGTAGCCCCATCCAGCCATCGCATGCAGCCGTTCCCACGCGGTCTCGAGCGTGCGATCGACCCAGCGCGGATCGGCGAGGCCGCCGGTCAGCTTCTGCCGCCGCTCGATCGCGGCGGAGCGCGCCACGCCGGGCGGGACGAACCAGGTGCCGGTATTGGCGGGCGCGGTCGCGCCGCTGGTGCCGAGATAACCCTTGTCGACCAGGACGATTCGGGCGCCGGTTTCGGCGGCAGTCACCGCCGCCCATGACGCCGCCGGGCCGCCGCCGATAACCAGCACGTCGGCGGCGAGATCGAGCGATCGGGCGCCGCGCTGGCGGTGGATCAGTTGACGCGTGGTCGGCATCGGTCCCGGCTCACGCCGCGGCGGGCGCGGCCGCGCCGGGTTTGGCCTCGATCGGTTCGCGACCCTTTCGGCCGGCGCCGATGAACAGCACCATCAACGCCGCGCCGATGCACATGAGGCCCGCCAGCATGAAGGCTTCGATATAGCTGCCGAACGAGATCCGCAACAGCCCGCCGAGGAACGCGGCCGCGGCGCCGCCGATCTGATGGATCACGGTGATCCAGGCGACCATGATGCCGGTCTTTTCGACACCGACGACGCTCGACAGCAGCCGCACCGTCGGCGGCACCCCGGCGATCCAGTCGAGCCCGTAAAACACCATGAACAGCGACAAGCCATAAAACGACATGTCGAAGGCAAACGGCAGATACATCAGCGACAGGCCGCGCAGCCCGTAATACCAGAACAACAGAAAGCGGTTGTCCCAACGGTCGCTGGCCCAGCCCGACAGGGTCCCGCCGATAAAGCTGAACACGCCGGTGGCAGCGAGCAGACCGGCGCCGGCGATTTCGGTGATGCCGTGGTCGACGCAGGCCGGGATCAAATGCGTGCCGATCAGCCCGTTGGTCGACGCGCCGCAGACGAAATAGCTGCCGGCGAGCAGCCAGAAATCGCGCGAGCGCGCGCCCTGGCCGAGCGCGCGGAACGCCACCGCGATCGGGTTCCCCGCCGGCGCCGCCGCCGGCCGCGCTCCGGGAACCGCGCCATAGGGCGTCAGCCCGATATCCTCCGGCCGGTCGCGCATCAGCCAGGCCAGTACCGGCGCCAGGATTATGACGGCACCGGCCAGGACGAACGACATCACCCGCCAGCCCTCGTGTGTGACAAGGCTGGCCAACGCCGGCAGGAACACGAGCTGGCCGGCGGCATTGGCCGCGGTCAACACCCCGATCACCAGCCCCTGGCGCACCCGGAACCAGCGCGCCGCGATATAGGCGGCGAGATAGGCGCCGATAAAGCCGCTACCGAGGCCGATCACCACGCCCCACAGCAGGATAAGCTGCCAGGGCTGCTCCATCATCGGGGTCACCGCCACCCCGGCGGCGGTCAATACCACCGCCAGGGTCATCAAACGGCGGACGCCAAAGCGGTCCATCAATGCCGCGGCGAAGGGGCCGATCAGGCCGTAGAGCAGAAGATTGACGCCGACGGCGAACGAGATGGTCGCGCGCGACCAGTGGAATTCCTGTTCGAGCGGAACGATCAGGACACCGGGCGCGGCACGCACCCCGGCGGTTACCAGAACCACCGCGAAGGTAACCGCCATGATGATCCAGGCGTAGTGCAACCCGCCGGAAGCCGCGCGAAATCTGGAGACGCTCACACCCCGATCCCTTGCCAATCCGCGTGCTTCAGATCACCGGCGTCAACAAGGGCCGGCCGGCGAAATGCGCGTGCAGATTGTCGACCACGAGATCGCCCATCGCCCGCCTGGTGTCGTGGGTGGCGCTGCCGATATGCGGCGACAGCACCACATTGTCCATCGCCAGCAACGCCTCGGGCACGAGCGGCTCGGTGGCGTAGACATCGAGCCCGGCACCGCCGAGCGCGCCCGACGCCAACGCCGCCACCAATGCCGCCTCGTCGACCACCGAGCCGCGCGCGATATTGATCAGGGTGCCTTCCGGCCCCAATGCCGCGATCACCTCGCGATTGACCAGGTGCCGTGTCGCCTCTCCCCCAGGACAGGCGACCGCGACGATGTCGCTCCACGCCGCCAACGCCACCGGGTCGGCGAAATAGCGATAGGCGGTGTCGGACTTGGCGCGCGGCCCCTGATAGGCGATCTCCATCCCGAAACCTTCGGCCCGGCGCGCGATCGCCCGGCCGATGCGGCCCAGCCCGAGTATGCCGAGCCGGCGCTGGCGCAGCGCCCGGCCAAAGCGCAATTCGCCGTTGAGCCAATCGCCGCGGCGGACAAAGCGATCACCCTCGGCGGTGCGCCGCTCGACCGCGAGCATCAATGCCAGTGCGATATCGGCGGTGTCGTCGGTCACCACGTCGGGAGTGTTGGTCACGCGCACGCCGCGCGTCCGCGCGCAGTCGAGATCGACCCGGTCGACCCCGATCCCCATGCAGGCGATGATCTCGACCCGCGGCAACGCCTCGATCAGTGGCGCCGGGCAGCCGTGCAGCGCATAGACCGCGATGCCGCGCACCCGCTCGGCGAGCCCGGCGAGAAACCGATCGCGATCCGGCGCCTCCCACAGGCGATGCGCGGTGAATTCGGCTTCGAGCCGAGCCTGGGTGGCCGGGTACATCGGCCCGACGATAACGATTTCCGGCGCCTGGTCCGGCGCCGCCGCCGCGCTCACTCCAGCGGCTCGGTGCCGGCGATCTCGATGCCGGCGATCTCGATGCCGAACCCGGCGAGGCCGACATAGGTGCGGGCGCGGGTCGCGTAGAGCCGGATCGACGATATCCCCAGATCGCGCAATATCTGCGCGCCGAGACCGATCTCGCGCCATTGCCGGTTGCGCTCAAGTTCGGACCCGGTGCCCTCCTCGGCGCGCGGGGCGCTGGGGACGCCCGAGGTGCCCTCGCGCAGATAGACCAGAACGCCGCGCCCAGCCTTCTTGAACCCGCTCAGCGCGGCGTGGATCGGTTGTGCCCCGCCGAACACGTCCTCGACCACGTTGGCGCGGTGCAGGCGGGTCGGCACGTCGGTGCCGTCGCCGAGCCTGCCGTAGACAAACGCGAAATGCTGCACCTTGTCGAACGGCGTGGCATAGGCATACCCGGTCAGCGGCCCGATCTTGGCCGCGACCTTGAACTCGCCGACCCGGGTCACGAGTTTTTCGCGCGCCTGGCGGTAGGCGATCAGGTCGGCGACCGAAATCCGCCGCAAATGATGCTTCTCGGCGAACATGGCGACCTGCGGGCCGCGCATCACCGTGCCGTCGTCGTTGACCAACTCGCAGATCGCCGCCACCGGCTCGAGATCGGCGGAACGGCACAAATCGATCGCGGCCTCGGTATGGCCCGACCGCATCAATACGCCGCCCTCCTTGGCGATCAGCGGAAAGACATGGCCCGGGCGGACGAAATCGGACCGCCCGGCATTGCCGTTGGCGAGGTTGCGAATCGTCGCGGTGCGATCGTCGGCCGAGATCCCGGTCGTCGTGCCGTGGCGATAATCGACCGAGACCGTGAATGCGGTCCCGTGGATCGCGTCGTTGTCGGCGACCATCGGCGCCAGGTGCAATCGCCGCGCGGTCTCGCCGGTGATCGGCGCACAGACGATGCCGCAGGTATGGCGGACGATGAACGCCATCTTCTCCGGGGTCGCATGGACCGCCGCGAGGATCAGATCGCCTTCGTTCTCGCGATCGTTATCGTCGGTGACGACGACGATCTCGCCTCGGGCAAAGGCCTCGATCGCTTCCGGGACGCTGGTTTGGGACACGCTCGCTACACTCCCTGCCCGACGGCTCGGGCGAAATTGCGCTCAGACCAGCCCGTTCGCGGCGAGGAACCGGGGGTTCCCCTCGCGCAGCTTGAGGATCGTCAGGCGCCACAGTATCGCGCGCGCCGCGCGCTCCCGCGACTCCGATGTTTCGAAGGCTCCTGCGCGTAAATCCACCGCGAGGCGGCGGAGCAACGGCGCCGGGTCATCTCGGCCGGAAAGCTCCCCCTCACCTTCGGGGTAGAGGTGCTTGAGCGCGCGCAAGATTTCGCGCCAAGACCCCTCGCCTCCATTCGCCTCGCGCGCGGCGATCGCGATCGAGGTCGCGACCAGGCGAAGGTCGCGCTGTCGCTCCCGCGGCAGCAGCGGCAGCAACTCGTCGAGCAGCAAGTCGCGCCCCAGCGCGAGCAGGTCCAGGCTGCTGGGGAGGTCACGCATTGGCGCGGTACGCCGCCGTGGCGCCCTCGGGATCGAGCAATATCAGGATTTCGAGCTCGCATTCGGTGGCGCGGCGCCCGGTGATCGCGGTGCCGAGGCTACGCTCGCCGCCGATCAGGTAGCGATCGCTCTGCTGCAATGCAATCACCGCCCAGCGGATATTGGCGAGGATTTCCCAGAACCGGACCCGCTCGGGGTCGAGCCGGCGTCCCGATTCCCGCTCGTAGCCGCGATAGAAATGCTCGCGCGCGCTGATCCCGCCGGCTTCGCGGTCGAGCCGGGCAAAGCGCCAACCCTTGCAGCAGAACCAGCCGATATCCGCGTCGGGGTCGCCCCAGGACGCGAACTCCCAATCGAGGATGCCGGCGAGACGGGCGCCCCCCGGCCCGAAATCAAGCATGTAGTTGCCGGTGCGAAAATCGCCGTGGCACAGCACCGGCGCTTTCGGCTCGGGCAGGTGGGTTTCGAGCCAACGCACGCCCCATTCGAGCACCGGCCGGGGTCGCGGATGGGTGTCGAGATAGGCGCGGAAACTGGAAATGTGCTGGATCGGGCCGACCGTAGGCAGAACAGCGAGGTCGGCGCGCGGCGGCCGAATCGTCTGGAGCCGCCCCAGCTCACGGCCGAGACGCTCGGCGAGCGCCGGCAATTCCGCCTGCAATGCCGGGTGCTGGGTGATGAAGCGCCCTTGCGCGGTCCCGTCGAGCCGGCGCATCACGAAGAACACCTTGCCGATGATCGCGACGTCGACGCAAGCGAACAGCGGCTCGGGCACCGCGACCCCGGCGGCGTGGGCCGCCCGCAACACGGCGAATTCATCGAGCCGGGAGAGGCTCGACGGGATCCCGGTCGGCGCGTCGGTGCGCAATACCAGGCGCTGATATCCGGCCAGCGCGCCGCCGGCGAACTCGGCGTCGAGCCCCCAGTTTTCCTGGATCGCCCCGCCGTCGAGCTTGGCGAACCCGGTGATCTCGACATGCTCGGCGCCGCTGGCCGCGGCGAGAAAATCGGCGAGGCGCCGATGACGATCCGCGCCCGGATCAGATCGCGGCAACGCCGTGGCCGCCATCGACCGCGATCACCGCGCCGGTGACATAGGCGCTCGCCGGCGACGCCAGGAACAACAGAGCGCCGTCGAGGTCTTCGGGCTGGCCGACCCGCTTCAGCGGAATGCGCCCGGTCAGCCTCTGTCCCGGCTCGGTACGCAGGAACGCGCGGTTGAAATCGGTCTCGACATAGCCCGGCGCCAGCGCGTTGACGAGGATGCCGTCGCGCGCCAATTCCATCGCCATGACATGGGTCAGGTGCACCAGCCCGGCCTTGGCGGCCGAATACGCAGGCACCCACTTTATCGTGCGAAACGCCAATACCGAGGCGATGTTGATTATCCGCCCCGGGCGCTTGCGGTCGATCAGATGGCGGGCAAACGCGCGTGCCATCAGCCAGGCGCCCTTGAGATTGGTGTCGACGACGTAATCCCAATCCGCCTCGGTGTGCTCCAACAGCGGCTTCGAGACCACGACCCCGGCGTTGTTGACCAGGATCGACAGCGGCCCCAGCCCGGCTTCGACCGCGGCCACCGCGGCGGCGACGCTACCGCTCTCGGTGACGTCGCATTCGACCGCCAGCGCGGTCCCGCCCGATGCCGCGATCTCGGCGACGGCCTCGGCGAGGCGGTCGGCCCGCCGCGCGGCCAGCGCGACCTTGGCGCCGGCGGCGGCCAGGATCGCGGCGAAATGGCGGCCGATCCCGCTCGACGCGCCGGTCACCAGCGCCACCTCGCCGGTGATGTCGAAGCTCGGCAGGGTCGTCACCAGGACATCTCTCTTGCGAGGCCGGAGCCCCGCCCCTCACCCTCCCATCGCTCCGCGATGGGTCCCTCCCTCTCCCCGCTCGCGGGGCGAGGGGCCTTCCCTGCTCCCTCGCCCCGCGAGCGGGGAGAGGGTTGGGGTGAGGGGCCGGCACCCATGTTCGGGAGATTCACGACACGGTTTCCCTGGCCTGCTCGCGCAGCGCGTATTTCTGGATCTTGCCGGTCGAGGTCTTGGGCAACGGGCCGAAGACCACGCTTTTCGGCGCCTTGTAATGGGCCATGTTGATGCGGCACCAGGCGATGATGTCGCCGGCCGAGACCGCGGCGGCGTCCGGTTTCAGGGTCACGAACGCGCACGGGGTCTCGCCCCAGAACGGGTCCGGCTTGGCGACGACCGCCGCCTCCATGACCTGCGGGTGACGGTACAAGACTTCCTCGACCTCGATCGACGAGATGTTCTCGCCCCCGGAAATGATGATGTCCTTGGAGCGGTCCTTGATTTCGAGATAGCCGTCGGCGTGCATCACCGCGAGGTCGCCGCTGTGGAACCAGCCGTGCGCGAACGCGTCGGCGGTCGCGCACGGGTTTTGCAGATAGCCCTTCATCACGGTGTTGCCGCGGAACACCAGCTCGCCGATCGTCGCGCCATCGGCGGGAACGTCCGTCATCGTTTCCGGATCGACGACACGCAGCCGGTCGAGGGTCAGGTACTGGACGCCCTGGCGCGCCATCTTCGCGGCCCGCTCGGACAGCGGCAGGTCGGCCCATTCCTGCTGCCACGCGCACACCGCGGAGGGGCCGTAGCTTTCGGTCAGCCCGTAGAGATGGGTGACCCGGAACCCCATCCGCTCCATCGCCTCGATCACCGCCGAGGGCGGCGCGGCGCCGCCGGTCGCCGCCTCGACGACGTGATCGAACCGCCGCTTGACCGCGTCGGGGGCATGCACCAGCAGGTTCAGCACGATCGGCGCGCCGCACAGGTGGGTGACCCGATGCTCGGCGATCGACGCGAAGATTGGCGCCGGCTCGACTCGGCGCAAGCAGACATGGGTGCCGGCCATCGCGGTCACCGCCCAGGTATAAGTCCAGCCGTTGCAGTGGAACATCGGCAATGTCCACAGATAGACCGAGTCCGGACCAAGCCCGAAGGTGATCGCGTTGCCGATCGCGTTCAGGAACGCGCCGCGATGATGAAACACGACCCCCTTGGGGTTGCCGGTGGTGCCGGAGGTGTAGTTGAGCGTGATCGCCGCCCACTCGTCGGTGGGCCGGCTCCATGACGAATCGGGGTCGCCTTCGCCGAGAAATTGCTCGTACTCGGTCACTCCCAGCACCGTCTCGCCGGCCTCGTCGGCGATCTCGATCAGCGGCAGGTCGCGCCCGAGCCGGGCCAACGCCTCGATCACGACCGGGGCGAATTCGCGGTCGACGATCAACAGTTTGGCGTCGCCGTGGTCGAGGATGAACGCGATCGTCGCGGCGTCGAGGCGATAGTTCAGCGCGTTCAATACCGCGCCAGCCATCGGCACCCCGTAATGCGCCTCGAGCAGCGCCGGCACGTTCGGCGCCATCACGGCGACGGTGTCGCCGCTGGCGATGCCGCGTCGGCGCAGCGCGTCGGCGAGGCGTCGGCAGCGCGCGAAGAACTCGCGGTAGGTGAAATGCCGCGCCCCATCGACGACCGCGCGCTTGTCCGGGTAGATCGCGGCCGCCCGCGACAGAAAGTCGAGCGGGGTCAGCGCCGCGAAATTCGCGCTGTTTCGGGCGAGATACGGCGCGTCGTAAAGTTCTTCCGCGGTCGACAAGGGCAAGCCTCTTTCCTGCGCGGGCGTGACCGCGTCATCCTCAGCGGAGGCGCGGCGATGGTCAAGCGCCGGGCGCGACCTCGCCGCTACTTCCGCGCGAGCCATCTGACTCATGTCGTAACAATTCGGCGCGTATCGGGTCCCGCCAAGCCGCCGCGATCGCGTATGCTGCGCCTCTAAGGAGGGCTGAGGCACCGATGACATCGATACCGGGCTCACAATTCGACGCCACCGCGCCGGGGCAGCCGCTCGTCGTCGTCGTGACCAAGGACCCCAGCACCCTGCCGCCGACCGTGCCGGGCGCATTCAATCTCGAAGTCCTCGACTACGACCCTCCCGTCCCGGACAACGGCTACCAGGGCCTCGCGGTGCTCGGCCCGGGCGGCACCAGCATCACCCTCGTCACCGGCAAATTCGCGATCCAGGACAAGGCCACCGGCGGCCAGGTGGATACGATCACCGCGCTCGGCGACGACGAGACGATCTCCGCCGGTCCCGGCAACAACGACGTGCTGATCGCCCAGGGCAAGGGCGTCGTCGTGATCGGCGGCGGCCAGGACACGATCACGCTCTACGGCGAGCAGGAAACGGTCTACGGCGTCGGCGATGATCTGATCACGGTGCTGGGATCGGAAAATTACGTCGAGGCCGGCAGCGGCGACGACACGATCTATGTCTTTTCCGGTAACTTTCACACCGTCGTGGGCGGCTCGGGTAACAGCCTGATCGACATTTTCGCCCCCGACAGCGGGGTTTTCGGCGGCAGCGGCCACGACACGATCAATCTGTTCGGCCTCGGCGACGGCTATATCGGCGGGTCCGGCAGCGACCAGATCAACGTCTTCGGTTCCGGTAATTTTATCGAATTGGGCGTCGGCTACGACACGGTCACGCTCTACGCCCCCGGCAATATCGTCCTCGTGACCCCGCAGATCGGCGAGGACGATGAGGAAACGAGCGGGAACCAGCTGATCATCGGCTATGGCGGCGGCGAGTACATCGAGGACGACGGCTACGGCTTCGATACGATCATCGCCTATGGGTCCAACAACACGATCTTCGGCAGCCTGGGCGGCGGCATCCTCAGCGTCACCGGCAGCTATGACGCGGTGACCGGCGGCGGCAACGACACGGTCAACCTGACCGGCTCGTTCGAGTCGTTCGTGGCCGGCGACGGCAACATCACCGATGTTGTCAGCGTGATCGGCGGCTTTTTCACCTTTATCGACGCCGCGGGTGCGCCCGACGTCTACCACGACACCGTGATCGGGTTCGACCAGGCGGTCGGCGACCGGATCAGCATCGAGGGCACCAACACCGAATCCTATGCGCTGGCCAACTCGACCCAGGTCAATAGCGGCCAGGACACGCTGATCACGCTCGACAACGGCTCGACGATATTGCTGAAGGGCGTCAGCCAGTTCGACAGCGGCTTCTTCGGCTAAGTCTCCGTTACGCCCCCATCAGCCGGGCGACGCGCTCGCGGTGCCAGGTGGCGTCGCCAAAGGCGATCTCGCACGCCTTGCCGCGTTTCAGGTAGAGCTGCAGATCATGCTCCCAGGTCATGCCGATGCCGCCGTGCAACTGGATGCCGGCCGCGCACACCTTGCGGCTCGCGTCCGACGCGTAGGCCTTGGCCATCGACACCGCCAGCGGCGCCTCGTCGAGCCCCTGATCGGCGGCCCAGGCGGCGTAATAGGTCAGCGACTTGGCGTTTTCGATCTCGACCAGCATGTCGGCGCATTTGTGCTTGACGCCCTGATAGCTGCCGATCGGCTTGCCGAAGGTGGTGCGCAATTTGGCGTATTCGACGGTCATGTCGAGCACCCGCTGGGCGCCGCCGCACATCTCGGCCGCCAGGGCCACCGTCGCGCGATCGGTGACCCGCGCCAGGGCCGGCCAGCCGCCGTGCAATTCGCCGAGAAGCGCGGCTTCCGGCACCATGACGTTGTCGAACCTGACTTCGCAGGATTTGCGCGTCGCGTCGATCGACGGCAGCACGGTGACCGAAAGGCCCTTGGCGTCCTTGGGCACGAGAAAGAGGCTGACGCCATCCTCCATCGTGCTGCCGTCGCGGCTGCGCGCGGCGACGACCAGCAGATCGGCAAGATGGGCGTCGGGCACGAACAGTTTGGTGCCGGACAAGGTGAACCCGCCTGCTGTCGGGCGCGCCGCGAGGGTGATGCCGGCGGCGTCCCAGCGGGCGTTGGGTTCGGTCGCGGCCAGGGTCGCCTTCAGCGATCCGTCGGCGATCCGCGGCAAGTATTCCCGGCGCTGCGCCGCCGAGCCTGCTTCGCAGATCGCGGCGCCGCCGAGCAGGGCGGTGGCGAAGTACGGCCCCGGCATCACCGCGCGGCCCATCTCCTCCATCAGCACGACAAGGTCGACGAGGCCGAGCCCGCTGCCGCCGTCCGCCTCGGGATAGACGATGCCGAGCCAGCCCTGCTCGGCGAGCCGCACCCAGAACTCGGGGGTGCACGCCGCCGGCTCGGCCATGCGCTGGCGCACGAACTGGGTGGTGCATTCGCCTTCGAGGAACTTGCGCGCGGTCTCGCGCAGCATGTCCTGCTCTTCGCTGAAACCGATGTCCATCGCCCTACCCCTTCGGCAATCCCAATACGCGCTCGCCGATGATGTTGCGCTGGATCTCGCTGGTGCCGCCGGCGATCGTGTATTGGCGGGCGCCGAGCACGCGGTTGAGCCAGCGCGGGGCGTCGGGCACCGCCTCGGTCTCGACATCGATCGTGGCGTAGGGGCCGAGCAGGCTGCTCGAAAAATCGGCGATCCGGCCGGCCAGTTCCGAGCCGAACAGTTTGAGGATCGAGCCCTCCGGACCCGGCGGCTCGCCGCGCAGGCGCCGGGTCATGCCGCGCAATCGCGTCACCTTCAACGCCTGGGTCTCGATCGCGAGCTGAGCCAATTGCTGGCGCACATGGCTTTGATGCCAGGCCGGCTCCTGCCGGCTGGGAAATTGCTTGGCGAGTTCGGTCAGCCGCGCGATCTGGCCAGCGTGGTCGCGGCCGCCGGCGCCGCCGCGCTCGAACATCAGGGTGGTGATCGCGACCTTCCAGCCCTGGTTCAGCACCCCGACCAGATTTTCCTTGGGCACCGCGACATCCTCGAAGAACACCTCGTTGAAATGCCGGTGGCCATTGAGCAGGACCAGCGGGCGCACGGTGACGCCGGGCGTCTTCATATCGACCAGCAGGTAGGAAATGCCGTGATGCTTGGGCGCGTCCGGATCGGTGCGTACCAATAGAAAGCACCAATCGGCGAAATGCGCGCCCGAGGTCCACACCTTCTGGCCGTTGACGACGAAATGGTCGCCGGCATCGACCGCGCGGGTTCTGAGGCTGGCGAGATCGCCGCCGGCGCCGGGCTCGGAAAATCCCTGGCACCAGCGCTCGTCGCCGCTGAGTATCCGCGGCAGGTGACGCTTTTTCTGCGCCTCGGTGCCGCATTGGATCAGGGTCGGGCCGAGCAGGTTGATCGCGCTCTGCCCCGGCAGGATCGGCGCGTGGGCGCGGAAATATTCCTCGTCGAACACCACCTGCTGCAGGTAGCTGGCGCCGCGGCCGCCATATTCCTTGGGCCAGGAAATGCCGACCCAACCGGCCGCGTGCATCTTTTTCTGCCAGGCGACGCGCCGTTCGAGCGTCTCCCGGTCGGGCGCGATGCGCTGGTCCTGGGCATCCTCGACCCGGAGGTCGTCGGTCAGATTGACCTCGAGCCAATCGCGAAACTCACGGCGAAACGCGGCCGCCTCGGGCGAATCGGAGAAATCCATGATGCATTCCCTCCACGGGAGGAAGGCTAGACCATTTTCCTGGGACGCGGAATCAGCAAGGGCCTCGATTCAGAACTCGACGTCCAATTCGGGCACCGCCTCCGGTTCGCGCCGCGCCGCCTCGTACCACTCGAGCATCGTCGGCAATGCCAGGATGCGGCCGCAATAGGCGGCCGCCCCGCTGTCGAGGCGCACGTCGTAGGTGCGAAAGCGGGTGCATACCGGCGCATACATCGCGTCGGCCATGGTCAGCCGATCGCCGAACAGGTACGGCCCCTTTCCCATCGCGAAGCAGTCGCGCCAGATCGCCAGGATATGGTCGATGTCGGTCTGGGCCTCGGACCACACGACAAAGCCGGGCTTGCGACTGCGCAGGTTCATCGGCAAGGCCGAGCGCAGCGCGGCAAACCCCGAATGCATCTCGCCGCAGATCGAGCGGCAGCGGGCGCGCGCGGCGCGGCTGTCGGGCAACAGCCCGGCCTTCGGGCGGATCTCGTGCAGGTACTCGGCGATCGCCAGCGTGTCCCACACCGACATCCCGTCATGGATCAGGCACGGCACCAGGATCGACGACGATCGCAGCAGCAATTCGGCACGCACCGCGGGATCGTCGGGCGAGACGATCTCCTCGGCGAAGTCGATCCCGGCCCACTTGGCCAACAGCCAGCCGCGCAACGACCAGGAGGAATAGTTCTTGCTGCTGATGACGAGAGTGGCTTCGGCCATGCGCGTGGTCCTTGCTAAAGAGGCCGCCGATGCGAGCCGCACCGAGCCGGCTGTATTGCGGCGCAACATCGTGTAGCGTGCTGGCATTGACGCTTGGCGCCGAGCGGCGACGGCGCCGTCCGCCCGGTTTTGTCGCACTCGCGAACGACGGAAGAGGAGCCCGATAGCGCCCGATGCTGTACCAGGCCTATCAGGCGTATGTCGAAGCGATGATGCCGATCCGGGCGATTGCCGAGACGGCCGCGCGCCTGATGGACCAACCGTGGTTTGGCATCCGGCCGGCCGGTACGCAGCGCAATTTCGCCGCCGCCTGCGCGATGCTGGCGCGGACCCGGCTGACCCACCATCGGCCGTCCTTCGGCATCGACGAGGTGATCGCGGGCGGGGACGCCGTCGCGGTCCGCGAAGACATCGTGCAGGCAACGCCGTTCTGCAGCCTGATCCACTTCGCCAAAGTCCTCCCGGGCGGGGATTTCCCGGTCGCGCAGCCGCGCGTCCTGCTGGTGGCCCCGATGTCGGGTCATTTCGCGACGCTGCTGCGCCAGACCATTCGCACGATGCTGCCCGATCACGACATTTACGTGACCGACTGGCGCAATGCCCGTGACGTGCCGCTGTCCGACGGTCGCTTCGGGTTCGATGATTTCATCGATCACATCATCGAGTTCCTGGAGGTCTTGGGACCGGGAACGCATGTGCTCGGCGTGTGCCAGCCGGCCGTCGCCGTGCTCGCCGCGGTGGCGCTGATGGCGGCGGAGGGCAACCCGGCGCAGCCGCCGAGCATGACCCTGATGGCTGGACCGATCGACACCAGGCTCAACCCGACCAAGGTCAACCAGCTCGCCACCGAGCGGCCGATCGAGTGGTTCGAGGCCAACCTGATCAGCCTGGTGCCATTCTGCCACGCCGGAGCGTTTCGCCGGGTCTATCCGGGCTTTGTCCAGCTCGCCGCGTTCATGTCGATGAACCTCGAACGCCATCTCGACGCGTTCGGCCGTCATTACGACGATCTGGTCAAGGGCGACGATGCCCGGCTGAACGGCCACCGCGCGTTCTATGACGAATATTTCGCGGTCATGGATCTGCCGGCGGAGTTCTATCTGGAAACCGTCGCCAAGGTGTTTCAGCGCCAGGAACTGGCGCGCGGCACGTTGGTCTCGCGCGGGCGCGCGGTCGATCCGCGGGTGATCCGCCACACCGCCCTGCTGACCGTCGAGGGCGAGAGCGACGATATCTGCGCGATCGGCCAGACCCTCGCCGCGCAGGAATTGTGCAGCGGGCTGCATCCGTCGAAGAAGCGGCATCACCTTCAGACCGGCGTCGGCCATTATGGCGTCTTCAGCGGGCGGCGCTGGACGACCGAGATCTACCCGCGCGTGCGCGATCTGATCTGGTCGAACAGCTGACTCCTCCCGCGATCGGGTCGAGCAAGGCCCGTGCCAAGCATCGACACGCCCGGCCGGCGGCGCTACCTTTCGCGCATGCTGTGCAGTTGACAGGCGGATCGCGATGCTGACTCCCGACCAGATCGAGCATTACCGGCGCGACGGATATTCGTTCCCGCACGCGGCCCTGTCGGCGGCCGAGCTGGATGAATACGTCACCGGGCTCGCGCGCTACGAGGACTGGCTCGGCAACCCGGTAAACCAGGCCGACCGGCGCTGGCGCTCGGCCGGGTATGTGGTGATGCCGTGGCTCGACCAATTGGCGCGGCATCCGCGCGTGCTCGACGCGGTCGAGGCGGTGATCGGCCCCGACATCCTGGTCTACACCGCGACCTTCTTCATCAAGGAGGCGAACAGCCCGACCTTTGCCGCCTGGCATCAGGACGCGACCTATTTCGGCATTACCCCGCACGAGCATGTCACCGCCTGGGTCGCGCTCAGCGACGCCTCGCGCGAGGCCGGCTGCATGGAGGTGGTGTCGTCGCGCGGCAGTCCGGCACAGTTGCGCCACGCCGCGCTCGGCCTCAAGAACAGTATCAACGGCGGCGGCCAGGCGATCGTCGAGGCATTCGACGAGCAGGGCGGCGTGATGATGGAGGTGCCGGCGGGGAGCTTTTCACTGCACCACACGCTGTGCCGTCACCGTTCGGCGCCAAACCGCGCTAACCATCGCCGGGTCGGGGTCGGCATCAGCTACATCCCGGCCCATTGTCGCCTGACCGGATCGGTGCGGATGTATGCCCGACTGGCGCGCGGTCGCGACACCGGCGGGCATTTCGACCTAATCCCCGCGCCCGAAGGCGAATTCGCCCCGGAGGCGCTGGCCCGGCACGAGCGGGTTTACCAGCGCTACCGCGAGAATTACTACGAGCAGATCGCCCGGCACGAGCGGGAGTACGCGGCGGCGCCGGCCTGATCGGCCGGCGACGTTCGATCTGCCTATCTACGTCTGTGGCGGTCGTTGTCGTTGGCGATGGCCCCACCGATAATCGCGCCGGTGATCAGGCCGCCGACGATCGCCGCGGTGGGATCCACCGGCTGCGGCGCTTGATAGTACCCCTGGGGCGGAGCCTGGTAGGGCTGCGGATAGGCCGGGCCAGCCGAGGGCCCGACGCAGCGGGCAGTATAATATCCTGATGTCTGGGCGTACTCGGCCGATTGCGGCGCGTTCTGATAAAGCCACATCACCCGATTATAGAGATCGCCACAGCTCTCGCCCTGAGCCAACGCGGGCGGGGCCGCTGCCGTGGCACAGAGAGCAAACGCGGCAAACGCCGCGACGATTCGTTTGAGCGACATCGAACATTCTCCTGTCCCCGAGAGTCGGTTCCATAGGGATAGGGATCGAGGCCGCCCCATTCCATGATCTTGATCAACCAACGTTCGATGTGGTGACGCACCGGTCGAACTTGTAGTGCCTTCCTCGGCCTCCGCGGAGGGATCGGCGCGATACAGCGGGTGAGCTCGCCCTCCCTGGGAGGGCGAGTCGGCCGATCGGTCAGTTCAGCCCGTAGAAGCCCATCGCGCCGCCGGCCATGACCTGGTGCTTGGTCTCGGCCGATAGACCCGCCATCCGTTGCTGGACCATCGCCGGCGCCCCGGGGAAGAACCCGTCCGGGTGCGGATAGTCGGTCGCCCACAGGATACGGCTCGGGCCGATATAGTCGGCGAGCGCCTTGAGACTGCCTTCGACCGGTTCGAACGAAATCCAGCAATTCTTGCGAAAAATTTCGCTCGGGCGCGTCTTCAAGCCGGAATCGTTGAACCCCTGGTCGTCGAAATGGCGGTCCATGCGGTCGAGCCAGGGCGCGATCCAGCCGCCGCCGGATTCGAGAAAGCCGACGCGCAATTTCGGATGACGCTCGCACACCCCGCCCCAGATCATGCTCAGCGCGGCCAGCATCATCTCCATCGTGTGCGAGATGATGTGCTTGGCGCCGCGGGTCTCGAAGCGGTCGACGCCGACCTGCGGCATGCCGGCACTGGCCCCTTCATGGAACCCGATCGCGAAATCCAGCTCCTCGGCCATCGTCCAGAATGGCGCGTAGACGGGATCGTGGATCAACAAATTGTTGTACGGGTTCGGCCGCAGGAACCCGCTCTTGAAGCCGAGTTCGCGCCGGGCGTACTTCATCTCCTCGATCGCCAGCTCGATCGATTGCAGCGGCAGCATCGCCACGCCGAACAGGCGGTCGGGATAGGGCTTGCAGTAATCCGCGAGCCAGCGGTTGTAGGCCCGACAAGCGGCGGCGGCGAGCGGCGGATCGTCGATCGAACCGCCGAACAACCCGAGGGTCGGATAAAGAAACGCCGCGTCGATTCCGTCGACATCCATGTCGGGGATGCGGGCGTGCGGGTCGAAGCCGCCCGCCTTGCCTTCGTTGTAGGACATCGTATCGTCACAGACGACGCCGTCGCGGGAGCCGACCCCGCCGGCCGCGCCCAGCCCCTTGGTGCTGCCGAGCACTTTGTTTTCGATCAACAGGCGCTGCTTGCCGTCCTTGTCGGTGATCAGCCGCGGCGCCCGCTCGCGGAACGCCGGGTCCATGTATTTCACCCACAGATCGAGCGGCTCGAGAATATGGCCGTCGGAATCGATCACGTTGTATTGGCGTGCCATCAGCCGTCTCTCCCTCTTACCCTAAGCCGTCATGCCCGACCCGATCCGGGCGTCAGTTCAGACCGTAGAACCCCATCGCCCCGCCAGCCATGATCTGGTGCCGGGTCACGGCCGAGGCGCCTTCGAGCAGCTTTTCGACCATCGCCGGCGCCCCGGGGAAGAACCCGTCCGGATGCGGATAGTCGGTCGCCCACAGAATCTTGTGCGGGCCGATATAGTCGGCGAGGTATTTGAGGCTGCCCTCTACCGGCTCGAACGAAATCCAGCATTGGCGCCGGAAGATGTCGCTCGGGCGCGTCTTCAAGCCGGAATCGTTGAACCCCTGGTCGTCGAAATGGCGGTCCATGCGGTCGAGCCAGGGCGCGATCCAGCCGCCGCCGGATTCGAGAAAGCCGACGCGCAATTTCGGATGGCGCTCGCACACCCCGCCCCAGATCATGCTCAGCGCGGCCAGCATCATCTCCATCGTGTGGCTGATGATGTGCCGCGCGCCGCGCCCGTCGAACCGGTCGATGCCGACCTGCGGCATGCCAGGCGCGGCACCCTCGTGGAAGCCGATCGAGAAATCGAGCTCCTCGGCGGCACTCCAGAACGGCTCGTAGACCGGATCGTGGATCAGCCGGTTGTTGTACGGGTTCGGCCGCAGGAAGCCACCGTGGAAGCCGAGTTCCTTGCGCGCGAAGCGCATCTCCTCGATCGCGTGCTCGACCGACTGCATCGGCAGCATCGCGATGCCGAACAGGCGGTCCGGATAGGGCTTGCAGTAATCCGCGAGCCAGCGGTTGTAGGCCCGGCAGATTGCCGCGGCGAGATTCGGATCGGCCACGCCGCCGACAAACAGCCCGAGGCTCGGGTACAGGAACGCCGCGTCGATGCCGTCGAGGTCCATGTCGGGTATCCGAGCGTGGGAATCGAACCCGCCCTTGCGCCCTTCCGCGTATTCGAACGCCTCGGTGATGACGTGTCCGTCGCGCGCGCCGATCGCGCCGATCGCGCCGAGACCGCGGTCGCCGCTGCCGACCATCATCGTGTCGATCTGCAGCCGCTCCCTGCCGTTCTCGCCCCGGACGAGCCGCGGGGCCCGGTCGCGATAGGCCGGCTCGATGTAGTCGGCCCACAAATTCAACGGCTCCAGGATGTGACCGTCAGCGTCGATGACGTTGTATTGGCGTGCCATGAGCCGTCTCCCTCCCGGGGTTCAGATAGTCATTCCGGGGCGCCGGATTACGGCGATCCCGGAACCCATGACACTGGACATTGCCGTCGTACCTAACCGGCAGCTTCCGTGTGCTTGGGTTCCGGGTCCATGGGCTGTCGCCCATGTCCCGCAATGACGATGCGAAATAGTTCAGTTCAACCCGTAGAACTTCATCGCGCCACCGGCCATGACCTGGTGACGGGTCTCGGCGGAGGCGCCTTCGAGCAGCTTTTCGACCATCGCCGGCGCCCCGGGGAAGAACCCGTCGCGATGCGGATAGTCGGTCGCCCACAGAATCTTGTCGGGGCCGATATAGTCGGCGAGGTATTTGAGGCTGCCTTCGACCGGCTCGAACGAAATCCAGCATTGACGCCGGAAGATGTCGCTCGGGCGCGTCTTCAAGCCGGAATCGTTGAACCCCTGATCGTCGAAATGGCGGTCCATGCGGTCGAGCCAAGGCGCGATCCAGCCGCCGCCGGATTCGAGGAAGCCGACGCGCAATTTCGGATGGCGCTCGCATACCCCGCCCCAGATCATGCTCAGCGCGGCCAGCATCATCTCCATCGTGTGGCTGATGATGTGCTGGGCACCGCGCCCCTGGAAGCGTTCGATGCCGACCGTCGGCATGCCGCTGCTGCCGCCTTCGTGGAAGCCGATGACGAAATCGAGCTCCTCCGCGGCGGTCCAGAACGGCTCATAGACCGGATCGTGGATCAGCCGATTGTTGTACGGGTTGGGCCGCAGGAAGCCCCCATGCATGCCGAGTTCTTTCCGCGCGAAGGTCATCTCGACGATCGCCTGCTCGACATCCTGCATCGGCAGCATCGCGATGCCGAACAGCCGATCGGGATAGGGCTTGCAGTAATCCGCGAGCCAGCGGTTGTAGGCCCGGCACAGCGCGCCAGCGAGCGCCGGATCATGCACCGCGCCCGAGAACAGGCCCATGCTGGGATAGAGGACGGCGGCGTCGATGCCGTCGAGGTCCATGTCGGGGATGCGTTTGTGCGGATCGAACCCGCCGGGGCGGCCGTCCTCGTACTTCATCGTCTCGGCCTTGATCACGCCTTGACGCGCTCCGACCCCGCCGATGCCGCCCATGCCCTGCTGGCTGCCAAGCACCTGGTTCTCGACCAGCAATTTCTCCTTGCCATCGGCGTCGATGATCAGCTTTGGCGCGCGGTCGCGAAACTTGGGGTCCATGTAGTCATTCCACAGCGTGACCGGCTCGAGGATATGACCGTCTGAATCGATGCGATTGTACACGCGCCCCATACTCTCTCTCCTCCAAATGACATCTGCCCGGGACACGGGCTCGCCCCGGAGGGCGCTGCGCCTATCGTAGCGCAGGCGCGCCGCCCGCGCGAGGTTGTAAGCCTTGCTTATCAAGCAGACCAATATGCGAAATAAGCAAGCCAGCAATGCTTTTGGGCAGATCGTCGCGGGCGCCTTGGGTGCCTTACCGCATGCATCAGAGACGGGCTATGTTGCCCGCGACCGCGCACCGGGAGGAAACGGCAGTGAATTCGATACACGTCATGGCGGTGACCTTTGGTTGCATCGTCGCGAGCGTCGCGATCGGAACCTTGATCCGCAGCCGGTTACGGGAACATCACCTGACCTCGGCGACGCAGGAGGTGGTCAAGGTCAGCGCCGGCGTCGTCGCCACGTTGACGGCGCTGGTGCTCGGCCTGTTGGTCGGCGGATCGAAGCAGTTTTACGACAGCAAGGTCGCCGAACTGCGCACGTTCGTGGTCAATATTTCGCTGCTCGACCGCTCGATGAGTCACTACGAGCCAAGCCTGATCGCGGAGCGGCGTCATCTCGGCGAATTCACCAAGGTCATAACCGGCGGGCTCTGGGGCACCGATCAGGCCGCCTCGCAGTCGGACCTGCTGGCGATCCTCGACCGGATCCGCGATACGCTGCGCCAGCTCAATCCGCAGACCGACCCGCAGAAATTCGCCCAGTCGCGGATGCTGGGGCTGACCGACACCCTGATGCTGAGCGGCGCCCAGTTGATCGAGACCGACGACGCGGCGATCCCGCCGCCGCTATTCGCGATTCTCGACGGCTGGCTGGCGATCATCTTTCTCGGCTTTGCCGTGTTCGCGCCGCTGAACCGGGTGACCGTGCTGGCCTTCGCCGCCGGCGCGGCGGCGGTATCGATGTCGGTGTTCCTGGTGGTCGAGATGAACTCGCCGTTCCAGGGCTTCGTCACGATCCCGAGCCGGATGATGGAACAGGTCCTGGAACAGATCACCCAGGCACAAAAACCGCCCGCCACTCCACCGGGGCCAAGCCGCTAGACCAGAGCGTCGGCACTTAAGACAGAACCGCCTCAAGGAGATCCGCCTCCCCCGGGCTTGACCCGGTGGTCCACGAAGCCATTGAAACAATTCGTGGATGGCCGGGTCAAGCCCACTACTGCCCGGTTCGGCTCGAAATGACGAGCGCGGTGTCGATTCGCCCCGATCTTGCCACCCTAAAACCGCTTTGGCCGGGCTTGTCCCGGCCATCCACGTCTTGAAACTGGTGTACCCCGAGCAAGAGAAGTAGTGGGTCAAGCCCGGCTAAGGCGGTCCGGCTAAGGCGGTGAAGAGGGTGATTCGATCTATATGGATGATTGCTCTAAATCCTGCCCGCGGCCCGGGGCTTGACCAGTTCGGGGGCGGGTTTGGGCATCGGCGCAGATTCGGGGGAAGACGCGCGGGCGATCCTGACCAGGGTCTGCATCAGCCGGGTGACGCCGGCCAGCCGTTCCCGCTCGTCTTCCCAATCGCGCAAGTAAACCAATTTCTGGTCGGGGCGCAGCCGCAACGTACCAGCGTTCTTCTGGATCAGCTCGACCAGCCCAGCCGGGTTGGCGAAACGATTGCCGCGCAATGCGACGACCGCGCCCTTGGGGCCGGCCTCGACTCGCTCGATTCCGGCCTCGCGGCAATAGCGCTTGATCGCGATGATCTGCAGGAGGTTCTCGACCTCCGGCGGCAAGGCGCCGAAACGATCGATCAATTCGGCCGCGAAGGCGTCGCGCTCGCGCCCGCTCGAAAGCTGGGCGATACGCCGGTAGAGGCCGAGCCGCACGCCGAGATCGGCGACATAGGCTTCGGGGATCAATACCGGCGTGCCGATCGTGATCTGCGGGCTCCATTCCTCGGGCGCGGCGCCGTCTCCGTCGGTGCGCGCCGCCGCGACCGCCTCCTCGAGCATGTGCTGATACAGCTCGATGCCGACCTCGCGGATATGCCCGGATTGCTCGTCGCCGAGCAGATTGCCGGCGCCGCGGATGTCGAGATCGTGGCTCGCGAGCTGAAACCCGGCTCCCAGGGTATCCAAGGTCTGCATCACTTCGAGCCGGCGCAGCGCGGTCGGGGTCAGCTTTTTCTTCTCCGGCAGGGTCAGATAGGCGTAGGCGCGCACCTTGCCGCGGCCGATGCGGCCGCGCAGCTGGTAAAGCTGAGCCAGGCCGAACATGTCGGCTCGGTGCACGATCAAGGTGTTGGCCGACGGTATGTCGAGCCCGGATTCGATGATGTTCGTCGACAGCAATAGGTCGTAGGCGCGCTCGTCGAACGCGTTCATCACCGCTTCGAGCTCGGTGGGCGGCATGCGGCCATGCGCGACCGCGACCCGGATCTCGGGTACCACCAAGCGCAATTCCTCGCGCACCTCGTCGAGGTCGGAAATGCGTGGGGCGACGTAGAATACCTGCCCGCCGCGGTCGCGCTCGCGCAAGATCGCCTCGCGCAACACCACCGGGTCGAACGGCATCACAAAGGTGCGCACCGCCAGGCGGTCGACCGGGGGAGTCGCGATGATGCTCATCTCGCGCACTCCCGACAGCGCCATTTGCAGGGTGCGCGGGATCGGCGTCGCGGTCAGGGTCAGCACGTGCACGTCGGCCTTGAGCTGCTTCAGCCTTTCCTTCTGGGCGACGCCAAAATGCTGCTCCTCGTCGACGATGACGAGACCGAGATGGGCAAAGCGCACGTCCTTGGCCAGCAGCGCGTGGGTGCCAATGACGATGTCGAGCCGGCCGCTGGCGACGTCGTCCTTGGTCTGCTTGGCGTCCTTGGGGATGACCAGCCGCGAGAGCTGGCCGATCCTTACCGGCAACCCGGCGAACCGCTCGGTAAAGCTGCGCAGATGCTGGCGCGCCAGCAGGGTGGTCGGCACGATCACCGCGACCTGGGCACCGGCGAACGCGGTGATGAAGGCGGCGCGCAACGCCACCTCGGTCTTGCCGAACCCGACATCGCCGCAGATCAGGCGATCCATTGGCTTGCCCGCGGCCATGTCCTCGAACGTGTCGGCGATCGCGCGCAGCTGGTCCTCGGTCTCGGGATAGGGAAAGCGCGCGGCGAATTCCTCGTAGATGCCCTCGGGCGGAACCACGGTCTCGCCAGGACGCAGCTGGCGCTCGGCGGCGATGCGGATCAATTCCCCGGCGATCTCGCGGATGCGCTGCTTGACCCGCGCCTTGCGCCCCTGCCAGGCGACCCCGCCGAGGCGATCGAGCTGGGCGCCGGCCTCCTCGGAGCCGTAGCGGGACAGCACCTCGATATTCTCGACCGGCACGAACAGCCGATCGTCGCCGGCATAAAGCACCTTGAGGCAATCATGCGGCGCCCCGGCGACGTCGATCGTCTCGAGCGCCTCGTAGCGGCCGATGCCGTGCTCGGCGTGGACGACGAGATCGCCCGGCGCCAGGCTCGCCGCCTCGGTGATGAACTGGTCGACGCTGCGGCGCCGGCGCGGCACCCGCGCCAGCCGGTCGCCGAGGATGTCCTGCTCGCCGAGGAGCACGAACGCGTTGGTGACGTAGCCTTGTTCGAGCGGCAGGATCGCGAGCCCGGTGGCGGCATGCGGCAGCGCGTCGAGCGCCTTGCCGTCGACGACCCGACGCAGATCGCTGAGCCCGCGCTCGCGCAACACGGTGGCGAGCCGGTCGGCCGAGCCGATGCTGTAGGCCGCGATCGCGGTATGCCGCCCGGCCTCGCGCTCGGTGTGGAGATAGTCGCGCACCGCCTCGAACAGCGGGATTTTTGGGTCGGCGCGCTCGGCCGCGAAACTCTTCACCGGCCGGGCGCCGGCGTCGAACGCGTCGCGCTCGGCTTCGCCCGCGGCAAATGGCGAGAGCTGGACGCACACCCTGCCGACGAGCGCGGCGGCCCATTCCGCCTCGCCGAGATAGAGCTGCTCGGGCCGCACCGGGCGATAGATCGGCGCCACCGAGCGCGCGACCCCGGCCAGGCTCTTGCGCGCCGAGTAGAAATCGGCGATCGCCTCTAGCCGGTGCGCGCGCGCCTCGTCGGCCTGGTAGTCGAATGAAACCGCCGCGCCGGGCAGGTAGTCGAACAGGCTCTCCAGATTCTCGTAATAGAGCGGCAGCCAGTGCTCCATGCCGGCATGACGGCGGCCGGCGCTGATCGATTCGTAGAGCGGGTCGTCGCTGCCGGCGCCGCCGAACTGCTCGCGGTAGCGCGAGCGGAAGCGATGGATCGCGGCTTCGTCGAGCAACACCTCGCTGACCGGCCGCAATTCCACCCGGTCGACCGGGCCGGTCGAGCGCTGGGTCAGCGGATCGAAACTGCGCAGGCTTTCGATCGTGTCGCCAAAGAAGTCGAGCCGGATCGGCTGCGCGGCGCCGGAAGGATAGAGATCGACGATGCCGCCGCGGATCGCGAACTCGCCCGGCTCGCGCACCGTCTCGGTACGGAAATAGCCGTTGTTCAGGAAAAAGCTCTGCAGCCGGTCGAGCGGGATGCGCCCGCCCGGCCCCAGCGCCAGCACCCGCCCCTCGAACAATCGCCGCGGCGGCGCCAGTTGCACCAGCGCGTTGACCGTCGTCAGCACCGCCAGCGGAGGTGCCTGGCCCGCGGACGCGAGGCGTGTTCCAAGCCTCGTCAGCGTGTCGATGCGGCGGCTGGTAATCTCGCCGTTTGGCGACACCCGGTCGTAGGGCAGGCAGTCCCAGGCGGGAAATGTCAGCACCGACAGCCCAGGATGAAAAAACCCCAGCGCGGCGGCGAACCGGGCCATGCGGCCGTCGTCACGGCAGACGTGAAGCCAGGTCAGAAAGCCGCCCGCGTCCACGAGCGCACCGATCGTCGCGGCGTCATGCCCCTCGGGCGCGCCAAACAGCGCGACCGTCCGCGGCGTTGCCGCGAGCGAACGAGCGAGATCGGCGAGCGCGGTCGCGACGGGTGCGGTCACTGCGGGCGCGGGGTGTAGCGGAAGGCGAGAAGCAGTCGGGTGACGTCGTGGTCATGCTCGGGCGGCGGCATGGCTCGGCCGGTGATCCAGTCGAACACATCGGCGTCGGGGCATTCGAGCAGGGCCTCGTAGCGGTCGAGCTGCGCCTCGTTGAACGCTACCAGATACGCCTCGGCGAACGGCCCGAGAATCAGATCGGCCTCGCGGGTGCCGCGGTGCCAGGATCGGAAAAACAGCCGCTTGCGGCGAGGATCGAGGGATTGGGTCATTCGGTCGGGTTGGCGTTGCCCGCGCGGTTTGCTCGGCGCGGCGGCTAAACAGGGCGGAACCGATACCCCGTCAGAGGAAAACACTCTAGACATTTCCCGGCGTCGCGTCAGCCTGGGACGGCGAATGGCGGATATCGACCCGAGTGCGCCCTGCCCTGCTTGACAGACTCTTCGCGCCGGTAACGGCGCTTCCGGGGATCGGGCCCCAGCTCGGTCGCCTGTTCGAGCGCGCCTGCGGTCCGCTCGTCGTCGACCTCTTGTGGCATCTGCCGAGCGGCCTCGTGGACCGCCGGCACGCGCCGCCGATCGCCGCGCTGGAACACGATCGCGTGGTGACGATCCGGGTGCGGGTCGAGCGGCACGAGCCGGCGTTCGGCCGGCGGCCGTACCGGGTGCTGTGCGGCGACGGCACCGGGTTTGTCACCCTGGTCTATTTCAATGTGAAGGGCGACCACCTCGAACGGCTATTGCCGGTCGGCGCCGAGCGGATCGTCAGCGGGCGGGTCGAGTTTTACGCCGGCGTGCCGCAGATCGCCCATCCCGACTACGTCGTGGCTCCCGAGGCGGCCGACCGAATCAAGCCGATCGACCCGGTCTATCCGCTGACCGCCGGCCTTTCCCCGCGAATCGTGCAGCGGGCGGTCGCGGGCGCGCTGGAGCGATCACCGGAGCCGCCGGAATGGCTCGACCCGGCCTTGCGCGCTCGGCACCACTGGCCGAGCTGGCGCGAGGCGATCGCCGCCGCGCACACGCCGCAGGCCGAAGCCGACCTGATGCCCGAGACGCCGGCGCGTACGCGGCTCGCTTATGACGAAATCCTGGCGAGCCAGCTGGCGGTGGCCCTGGTACGGGCCCGCCGACGCCGCCGCCCCGGCCGGGCCCTGGTCGGGACCGGGACGCTCAGCACCCGTATCGAGGCGGGGCTCGGCTTTACCCTGACCCATAGCCAGCGCCACGCGCTTGCCGAAATCGCCGGCGACATGAAGGCGCCGCAGCAGATGATGCGGCTGTTGCAGGGCGATGTCGGCAGCGGCAAGACCGTGGTCGCGCTGCTGGCGATGGCGATCGCGGTCGAGGCCGGCGCGCAGGCGGCGTTGATGGCGCCGACCGAGATCTTGGCGCGGCAGCACCACGCCACTCTGCGGCGCCTCGCCGCGCCCGCCGGTATCGAGATCGGGCTGTTGACCGGCCGCGAAAAGGGCAAATCCCGCGACGCCCCGCTGGCGAGCCTGGCGAGCGGCTTGACCCCGATCGTCGTCGGCACCCATGCGCTGATCCAGGCCGACGTCGCGTTTCGCGACTTGGCGTTCGCGGTCATCGACGAACAGCACCGGTTCGGCGTCGAGCAGCGCCTTGCGCTCGGCGAAAAGGGCCGGGGTGAGAAAGGCCGGGCGGTCGACTCATTACTGATGAGCGCGACGCCGATCCCCCGCACCCTGATGATGACCGCGTATGGCGATCTCGACACCTCGCGCCTGACCGAGAAGCCACCCGGGAGGCACCCGGTCGATACCCGCACCGTGCCGCTCGACCGGTTTGACGAGGTGGTCGCCGCAGTGGCGCGCGCCCTCGGCCGCGGCGCCAAGATTTATTGGATCTGCCCGATGGTCGAGGAATCCGAGACCGCCGACCTCGCAGCCGCCGAGGAGCGTCATCGCGCCTTGTCGCCGCTCGCGCCGGGCCGGGTCGGGCTGGTGCACGGGCGCATGAAGACCGCCGAGAAGGACCGGGTCATGGCCGCCTTCGCCGGCGAGGGCGTCGATCTGCTGGTGGCCACCACGGTGGTCGAGGTCGGGGTCGACGTGCCCGCCGCCACGGTCATGGTGATCGAGCGGGCCGAGCGGTTTGGTCTGTCGCAGCTGCACCAGTTGCGCGGGCGGATCGGCCGCGGCGCGGCGCAATCGACCTGCATCCTCCTCTATCAGTCGCCGCTCGGCGAGATCGCCCGTCAGCGTCTCGGCATCTTGCGCGAGAGCGAGGACGGGTTCCGCATCGCCGAGGAGGATTTGCGCCTGCGCGGCGCCGGCGAGGTGCTCGGCACAAGACAAAGCGGGTTGCCGACATTGCGGCTGGCCGATCTGGCGCGGCACGAGCACCTGGTCGCGATCGCGCATGACGATGCCCGCCTGATCCTGACTCGTGATCCCGAGTTGTCGAGCCCGCGCGGCGAGGCGCTGCGCACGCTGCTCTATCTGTTCCAGCGCGACGCGGCGATCCAGTACCTGCGCGCGGGATGACGGCGGATCGCGGGTCGGCTAGGATAACGGCGCGATGTCAGCGACGGCGGTACTCAATCTGTCGAAAGCCGGCTTCACCGACGCCCAGGTGGCGGCGCTGGCCGAGTATTTCGACGCCCAGATGGCGACGAAAGGCGATATCGCCGAGATCAAACTAGACATCGAGACGGTCCGATCCGATCTCAGCCGCGACATCGCGCAACTCCGTTCCGACCTCAGCCGCGATATCGAGAAACTCCGTTCCGATCTCGGCCACGATATCCAGCGACTCCGTTCCGACCTCAGCCGCGACATCGCGCAGGTCCGCTACGATCTGGACCTGAAGATCGCCGATACCAAGACCGAATTGATCAAATGGGTCGCCGGCTTAATGATCGCCCAGGGTGCGGCGATCGTGGCGCTGATCCGCTTCCTCCCCGGCATGCATCCCTAGCCGAAATCACGCCAGCGTATGGGTGCCGCGGCCGAACAGGCGGTCGGTCGCGGCGGTGTCCGCCTGGTCGTACGGGGTGATCTTGGCGCGCACCTCGTCGACCGCCTGCAGCGCGCGGGCGACCGCCGGGCGGGCGGCGATGCCCTCGACCCACGCCATGATCTTGGGATACTCGGCCTCCGCCGGCTTGCCCAGGAACAGCCCGATATTGCGCGCCCACGGAAAGGTCGCGATATCGGCGATCGAATAGTCGCGCCCGCCCAGATAGGGCATTGCCTCCAGCCGCCCTTCGAGCACCCCGAGCACGCGCCGCACCTGGGTGCGGTAGCGGTCGAGCGAATATGCGTTGCCGTCCTTCGGGGCGTAGCGCCAGAAATGCACGTATTGGCCGAACATCGGGCCGATCGTCGTCATCTGCACCATCATCCACTGCATCGCATCGTAGCGGGCCGGGCCGTCCTCGGGCAGGAACCGCCCGGTCTTGTCCGCCAGATAGATCAGGATGGCGCCCGATTCGAACACCGTGTAGGGCTGCCCGCCGGCGGCGTCGCGATCGACGATGACCGGCACCTTGGCGTTCGGGTTGAGGCGCAGGAAGGCCGGGTCGAACTGCCCCTCGCCGAACACGTCGATCGGATGCACGGTGTAGGGCAGATCCATCTCTTCAAGCGCGATGTAGATCTTGACGACGTTGGGGCTGCCCATCGCGTAGAGGTCGATCATTCCCTGGCTCCTGCAGTGAATTGCCGCGGCGGCGTCAACTTGCCATGCCGCCGCCTCGAGCGCCATGTTGCGGCGGACGACGAGAGGAATGCCGCATGCACGAATGGGACGCCGGTCAGTATCTGCGCTTCGCCAACGAGCGGACCCAGCCCGCTGTCGATTTGGTGGCGCGGATCGACCTCGACGCACCGGCGCGGATCATCGATCTCGGCTGCGGTCCGGGAAACAGCACAGCGGTGCTGGGCGCGCGCTGGCCCGACGCCGCGATCACCGGGATCGACAGCTCGCCCGACATGCTCGCCGAGGCGCGTCAGGCCCATCCGGGGATCGATTTCGCCACCGGCGACATCGCGCGATGGCGCCCGGCGCAACCTTACGATCTGGTCTTCTCGAACGCGGCCGTGCAATGGGTCGGCGACCATGACCGGCTGGTGCCGCGCCTGCTCGACGGCGTCGCGGCGGGCGGGCGGCTCGCGGTGCAGATGCCGCGCAACCACGATTTCGCCACGCACGCGCTGATGCGCGAGGTCGCAGCGGAGGGGCCCTGGCGCGACCGCCTGGTCGGCGCGCGCGACCCCTCGCCGGTCAAGCCGCCGGAGTTCTATTACGATTTGCTGGCGCCGTGCTGCGCCCGAATCGTGCTGTGGGAAACCAATTACATCCAGATCATGGACGGGATCGACGCGATCATCGCCTGGCTGCGCGGCACCGGACTCGGCCCGTTTCTGGCGCGCCTCGACCCCGCCGAACGGCCGATATTCCTCGACCGATACGCCGCCCTGCTGGCCGAGGCCTTTCCCAAGCGCGGCGACGGTAAGGTATTGCTGCCCTACCCGCGCCTGTTCTTCGTCGCCACGCCGAACCGATCGGGCTAGAATTTAGGCAAAGGCAAACGGAGAACTATGATGTTGCAGTTGGCCGGCCGGATGGGAACGCTCGGCACCGAGACCGCGTTCGAGGTACTGGCGCGGGCCAACGCGCTGGCCGCGCAAGGCCATTCGATCATCAACCTGGGCATCGGCCAGCCTGATTTCCCGACCCCGCCGCATATCGTCGAGGCCGGACGCAAGGCGCTCGCAGACGGGCATCACGGCTACACCCCGGCCAACGGCATCCCGCCCTTGCGCGAGGCGGTGGCGAAGGACCTCTACCGCCGCCACAAGGTCGAGGTCTCCCCCGACCGGGTTCTGATCGTGCCCGGCGGCAAGGTGACGATGTTTTTCGCGATCCTGATGTTCGGCGAGCCGGGCGCCGAGATCCTCTATCCGAACCCCGGGTTTCCGATCTACGAGAGCGTGATCCGCTTTTCCGGCGCCACACCGGTGCCGGTGCCGCTCTATGAGAGCGCGGGGTTCTCGTTCAGCGCCGACGAGGTATTGGACAAGATCACCCCGCGCACCCGGCTGCTGATCATCAACAGCCCGGCCAACCCGACCGGCGGCGTGGTGCCGCGCGCCGAGCTCGGCCGCCTCGCCGCCGGGCTCGAGCGCCATCCCCACGTCGCGGTGATGAGCGACGAGATCTATGGCGAAATTCTCTATGACGGGCAGGAACACGTCAGCATGCTGTCCTACCCGGCCCTCGCCGACCGGCTGATCCTGCTCGACGGCTGGAGCAAGACCTATGCGATGACCGGCTGGCGCATGGGTTATGGGGTGTGGCCGAAGGAGTTGTTGCCGCATGCCGAGCGGCTCGCGATCAACTGCCATTCCTGCGTCAACGCATCGGCCCAGTTCGCCGGGATCGCGGCGCTCGAAGGCCCGCGCGCGCCGGTCGACCGCATGGTCGAGGCCTTCGCCGAGCGGCGCCGTTATGTCATCGGCGCGCTGAACTCGCTGCCGGGGGTGAGCTGCGTGCAGCCCGGCGGCGCGTTCTATGCGTTCCCCAACATTTCCGACACCGGCTTCACCGCCCAGGCGTTGCAGACCGCATTGCTCGACCACGCCGGGGTGGCCACCCTCGCCGGCACCAGCTTTGGCGCCTTTGGCGAGGATTATTTGCGCATTTCATACGCCAACAGCCTGGAGAATATCGAGGCCGCGATCGAGCGTATCCGCGACTTTCTGGGCAATCTGCCGGGCAGCGACGCGGCCTGATTTTTCAGGTATGATTAAAAATTAGGCATCACCGCGGCTGATTGCATGAGGATGCGGCGGGACGCGCTGGCACTGTCATCGCCTTCGCCGGTTCGCGCTGGCATGGGTTATGCTCTGACAACGCACCGAGTCACGGCACCGCGGGCCAGAGAGGGTCACAGTCGATGAAAAAGGTTGAGGCGATCATCAAACCCTTCAAGCTCGACGAGGTGAAGGAGGCGCTTCACGAAGTCGGGATCAAGGGCATCACCGTGACCGAAGCCAAGGGCTTCGGTCGGCAGAAGGGCCATACCGAACTGTATCGCGGCGCCGAGTACGTGGTCGATTTTCTGCCCAAGGTGAAAATCGAAGTCGTCATGGAAGATTCGATGGTCGAGCGCGCGGTCGAGGCGATCCAGCAGGCTGCCCATACAGGGCGCATCGGCGACGGCAAGATCTTTGTCGTGACGATCGAGGAGGCCATCCGCATCCGCACCGGCGAGCGCGGGCCGGACGCGATCTGATCCTCACTTACCCCTCTGAACCACCTAAACCAGCCAAGGGAACATTGTGATGGCCGACACCTCGAAAGTGATGGATCTGATCAAGGAGCACGACGTCAAATACGTCGATTTCCGCTTCACCGACCCGCGTGGCAAATGGCAGCACCTCGCGCATCACGTGCGCACGATCAGCGACGAGTTCCTGAACGAGGGGGTGATGTTCGACGGCTCCTCGATCGCCGGGTGGAAGGCGATCAACGAGTCGGACATGGTGCTGATGCCGGATTGTTCGACCGCGGTGCTCGACCCGTTCGCGGCGCAGACCTCGCTGATCGTCTTTTGCGATATTCACGAGCCCGGCACCGGCCAGCCCTATGTACGCGACCCCCGCTCGATCGCCAAGAAGGCCGAACAGCACCTGATCGCGACCGGGCTGGGCGACAAGGCGTATTTCGGCCCCGAGGCCGAGTTTTTCGTGTTCGACGACGTGCGCTACGAGAGCACGATGCAGAAGGCCAGCTACTCGATCGATAGCGAGGAAGGCCCCTACGTCACCAACAAGAAATACCCCGACGGCAATACCGGCCACCGCCCGCCGATCAAGGGCGGCTATTTCCCGGTGCCGCCGGTCGACAGCCAGAGCGACCTCAGGGCCGAGATGCTGTCGGTGATGAACGACATGGGCCTCAACGTCGAAAAGCACCACCACGAGGTGGCGCCCAGCCAGAACGAATTAGGGTTTGTATACAACACCCTGGTGCGCACCGCCGACGACATGCAGATCTACAAATACGTCGTCCACAACGTCGCGCACCAATACGGCAAGACCGCGACCTTCATGCCCAAGCCGATCAAGGGCGACAACGGCTCGGGCATGCACGTGCATCAATCGATCTGGAAGGGCGAGCGTCCGAGCTTCGCCGGCAACCTCTATGCCGATCTGTCCGAGACCGCGCTCTATTACATCGGCGGCATCATCAAGCACGCCAAGGCAATCAACGCCTTCACCAATCCGACGACGAACAGCTACAAGCGCCTGATTCCGGGGTTCGAGGCGCCGGTGCTACTGGCCTATTCGTCGCGCAACCGGTCGGCGTCGTGCCGCATCCCCTATGTCGCCAGCCCCAAGGGCAAGCGCGTCGAGGTGCGTTTTCCCGACCCCGCCGCCAACCCCTATCTCGGCTTCGCCGCGATGCTGATGGCCGGGCTCGACGGCATCCAGAACAAGATCCACCCCGGCGACCCGATGGACAAAAACCTCTACGACCTACCGCCGGAGGAGTTGAAGGACGTTCCGACCGTGTGCGGCTCGTTGCGCGAGGCGATCGGCGAGTTGCGCGCCGATCACGCCTTCCTGCTCAAGGGCGACGTGTTCACCGCCGACCAGATCGAGTCGTATATCGAGCTGAAATGGGAGGAGGTGTATAATTTCGAGCACACCCCCCACCCGATCGAATTCATGATGTACTACAGCGTCTGATCGCGACGCGGCGGTAGCGGATCGCGGTCGGGGAATATCGATCCCCGACCGCTCCGCCGCCGGGCCGCGGGTGCGGAGGTGTGCCGTCGGTGCCCGGGCCAAGCCCGGGCACCGTGATTTGGGGGCCACACCGTCGACCCGGGCGTTGCCTCGCAAGCGTAACGCCCCGACCAAATCGGAGCACGCTCCGCATGATCGGCGCCTCGCGTAAATGGTTCTTTTCTCGGTGGTTACTAACGCGGCAGTTTGTTGATTAATATTTAAGCAGAATCCCCGCCGCGGCCACGGGACACCGGAACGGGCCGGCGTCGCCCGATGCAAATCACCGCCTCCCGGGCTCTCGGCCGACCCGAGAGGCCAATAACACTCGCGACCTCCCCCCGGCTCGGGGCCGCACGCGCCGTTCGTCGAGCCTTCCCATGGCTGACCGCCGCCGATTCGGCCGATACCGTCGCGCGTGCGGGCCTCGCCAAGGGCTACGAGTGGTAGCGATGTCGCACCCCGGCGGCGCAGAGACGACTTGGCACGATTCTTGGTGTCACAGAGAGGCGCGCCGGCTTGACCAGCGTCGCGTGCCGCATCGCAACGCCTCGAGCTCATGGGGAGAATCAAGAAATGAGTACCCTGCTTCGACTAGGTCAGCGCCTGCTCTGCGCTGCGCTACTTCTGTCCCTGTGCACGCTGTCGGCGGCGATGGCGCAAGCACCCACCCCGGCGCCGGCCGCGCCTCCTGCCGCTACCGCTCCGGCCACGCCTCCCGCGGCGGCGGCGCCGGCGGCACCAGCGGCGGCGGCGCCCAACAAGATCGACAGCGGCGATACCGCGTGGATGCTGACCTCCACCGCGCTCGTCCTAATGATGACGATCCCGGGGCTGGCGCTGTTTTACGGCGGCATGGTCCGCAAGATGAACGTGCTGGCGACGGTGATGCAGAGCTTTGCCGTGACCTGCCTTGTCACCGTGCTGTGGACAATCGTCGGCTACAGCCTCGCCTTCACCGAGGGGAACGAATATTTCGGGGGGTTAAGCCGATTTATGCTGATGGGGATGGGTGCGGACGCGATCAGCGATCTGGCCAAAACGATCCCGGAATCGGTGTACATGTGCTTTCAGATGACCTTTGCGATCATCACGCCGGCCTTGATATGCGGCGCCTTCGCCGACCGGATGAAGTTCTCGGCGCTGCTCTGGTTCATTGGGCTGTGGTCGGTGCTGGTCTATGCTCCGATCGCGCATTGGGTGTGGGGACCCGGCGGCTTCCTTGGCGGGGCGGGCGTTCTCGATTTCGCCGGCGGCACGGTCGTGCACATCAATGCCGGTGTCGCCGGGCTGATGTGCTGCCTGGTGATGGGCAAGCGGCGCGGCTATCGTACCGAGCCAATGCCGCCGCATAACCTGGTGCTCAGCGTCATCGGCGCGTCGCTGCTGTGGGTCGGCTGGTTCGGCTTCAACGCCGGCTCGGCGGTTACCGCGGGAGCCGGCGCGGGCATGGCGATGGCGGTCACCCAAATCGCGACCGCGACCGCGGCACTGGCGTGGATGTTTGTCGAGTGGGCGGTCAAGGGCAAGCCGAGCATCCTCGGGATCATCTCGGGCGCGATCGCCGGCCTGGTCGCGATCACCCCAGCCTCGGGCTTTGTCGACCCGCGCGGTGCGTTGATCATCGGCATCGCCGCCGGCGTGATCTGCTATTGGGGCGCGACCGGTCTCAAGAACGCACTCGGCTACGACGACAGCCTCGATGCTTTCGGGGTGCACGGGATCGGCGGCACGGTCGGCGCGATCCTGACCGGTGTGCTCGCGGTCGCCGTGATCGGCGGCGAGGGTAAGAGCGGTCTGATCGACGGCAACCCGCACCAGGTCATCATCCAGCTTTACGGGGTCGGGGTGACCATCCTCTACGACGCAATCGCCTCCCTGATCCTGCTCAAGCTGGTCGACCTCGTGATCGGCTTACGGGTCGATGTCGACGCCGAGCGCGAAGGTCTCGATCTGGCGATTCACGGCGAGGTCGTGCAGTAGTCGCGTAATCTTGCGGCGGAGACTAGCCGCCACGGCCGAGCAACCGTGGCGGCTAGTCGAAATTCTCCACCAATTCCTGCCTAATTTTTCACCAACTACAAAAACCGTGATCCAACGCAAGTGAAATCGAGTGAAATTGCTATACAACCACACCGCAAATTGCTAAATTTTCCACTCTACTTTGTTCTTGTTGGGAGTACGCTCCCAGCCGCGGCGGACCAGGCAGTCTACGGCCAGGGGCGAAAGCGGCGCCGGACGACCCGCGGACCACCGTCAGCAACGCCAAGCGCGGATCATGCTGAGACCACGGTGACCAGCGCTCGCGGCGCGAGCTTTGAACACACCCCGACCGTGCGCCGCTTCAACGCCGATCCATCACGCAGACCCGGCACCGCCACCGGTACGGCGCTACCGGATGGAATCCGACAAGGGGGACACCAGGATGAAGAAAATACTGCTTCTCGGCGCGGCGCTGGGTTGGGCCGGAGCGGGCGCTGCGGCGCTCGCCGACCAGCCGGTGCCGCCGGGTGCGCCCGAGCCGCCGCCGGGACCGACGGCGATGACGACGCCGCCGCTGACCGGGCCGCTCGTCGCCAACCCGAACCCGATGAAGTTCGAGATCCCACAGCTCGGCACGATTTACGCGACCGGCCAGCTGACCG
>Ga0080064_1001459_pt1 | contig 47561 bp, 53 predicted proteins | sample Subgrocontami54m_FD_69260 | JGI IMG/M metagenome (GOLD analysis project Ga0080064, IMG submission 69260) | Subsurface groundwater microbial communities from S. Glens Falls, New York, USA - GMW46 contaminated, 5.4 m (SPADES assembly) (version 2) ...
CCCCGGGAATCCCCTGCTGGAACAGCTCCACACCGTCGACGTCAACGGTGACCACCGCGTCGACTTGGTGTTTGAAACTGGCGCAAACCAGTTTCAACTGTCCCTAAATCAATCGGACTTCCTCGTGTCGTAGATCGCGTCGGGGCGCTGGCCAAAAAGTCGCGACCGGCGGGACACCCCGGACGACCGCATCGACCGGGCCGGCCCCGGCGGGTGCCGCACCTGACCGGTGCGGCGCGCAAGTTGCAACTGCGCCGACGCCCTCGGTCGCGACACCGTAACCGACGCGCAGCAAAATCGTCGTCGGGTGGCGATTCCGTTCGGCCACGCGAATACCCACCTCTTTGCCATCGGTCGAGGAGAGGGAAATGGACATAACGGGGCAGGCCGGCATCCACCTCACGCGCGCCGCCGACAACAAGCTCGCGGGCCAGAAGGCGCTGGTGACCGGTGCCGGTTCCGGCATCGGCAAGGCGGTCGCCGCGGCATTCGCCGAGGCAGGCGCCGCGGTCGCGGTCAACTACGTCAGTGGCGACGACGAGGCCCGGGCCGTCGCCGACCAGATCATCGCCGCGGGAGGCGAGGCGATCGCATTGCGCGCCGACGTATCGGACGAAGCGCAAGTCGAGGCGATGTTCGCCCAGGCATGCGCCGCTTTCGGGACCTTGGACATCGTCGTCGCCAATGCCGGATTGCAGCGCGACGCGGCGTTCGCGGAGATGACCCTGGCGCAATGGAATACCGTGATCGGGGTCAATCTGACCGGCCAGTTTCTGTGCGCCCGCGCCGGGGTGCGCGAGTTTCTGCGCCGCGGTCCGCGCCCCGAGGTGTCGCGCGCGTTGGGCAAGATCATCTGCATGAGCTCGGTGCACGAGACCATCCCGTGGGCCGGGCACGCCAATTACGCCGCCTCCAAGGGCGGGGTCCTTATGCTGATGCGGACGATGGCGCAGGAGTTGGCGCCACGCGGCATCCGCGTCAACGGTCTCGCGCCCGGTGCGACCCGTACCCCGATCAACACCGCCACCTGGTCGTCGCCGGAGGCCTATGACGCGCTGATGCGGCTGGTGCCCTACAAGCGCATCGGTGAGCCCGAGGACATCGCCCGCGCCGCGGTCTGGCTTGCCTCGGACGACAGCGACTACGTCACCGGGATCACCCTGTTCGTCGACGGCGGCATGACCCTCTACCCCGAATTCGCGTCGGGCGGTTGAGGCGGCCATGGACGCGGGTGGCCGTCGCGATCGATTGGCCGTGGTCGTGCCTGGCCTATCAGCGCGGTGCGCGGCTAATTGCCGGCGACGATCCGTGACGCCGCCTCTATCCCCAATCATCCCTGTATCCCTAATCACCACTGCGGGAATGCCGCCATGCCCCTGCGCGTCACGATCCTCTACGGCTCGGTCCGCGAGGCGAGAGTAGGCATCCGGGCCGTCCGTTTCCTCGACGCGGCGTTGCGGGCGCGTGGTCACGAGACCAGTATCGTCGACGCGGCCGAACGGAAATTGCCGCTGCTCGATCGTATGTACAAAGAGTATCCGCGCGGCGCGGCACCGCCGGTGCTCGAGACTCTGGCCGGCATTTACCGCCGCACCGACGGCTTCGCGATCGTCAGCGGCGAGTACAATCACGGGATCCCGCCGGGGTTGAAAAACCTGCTCGACCATTTTCTCGAGGAGTATTTCTTTCGGCCGTCGGCGATCATCTGCTATTCGGCCGGCGCGTTCGGCGGCGTGCGCGTGGCGATGCAGTTGCGCATGACCTTGGCCGAGCTGGGCATGTCGAGCATCCCGTCGATATTGCCGATCCCGCGCGTGCAGGACGCCTTCACCCCGGACGGCGTCCCTACCGACCCCCGGTTCGCGCCGCGCGGCGAGCGGTTTTTCGCCGAGTTCGAATGGTATATGGAGGCGTTGAAGCGGGCGCGTGCCGACGGGGTGCCCTATTGATTCATGCGCTGGCGGTTGCGATTGGAGCGGACCGGACCAAGGGGGTCAGACCAATATTGGCCTGACCCCTTGGCGGCGTATTGGCTCCCCGGGCCGGATTCGAACCAGCGACAAGTCGGTTAACAGCCGACTGCTCTACCGCTGAGCTACCGGGGATCAGGGCTGCCGCGTTCGGCTGGCGCTGATATAGGGCACCCGGAGGGCTATCCGCAAGCCCGGCTAGGAGGGCGAACGGCTACAATCCGCGACCGCCGTCGAGCAGGATGGTCCGGCGCACGTCGCCTGAGGTCACGATTTCGGACCGCACCGGAGGCGGCATATTCAGTCTCCGTTAGGGATTGGCTCCCATGCTTCGCCTGTTTTCGGGTGAGAGCAGGCGATGACGCGACGCGGTGCCGTAATAGCGTTCTTCCGCTCGCGAGAGGGTTCCGGCTGGGGCGCGATCCTGGTCTTCGCGATCGTGCTGTCCGTGGTCGCCGGGTATGGATTCTATATCGCCGGCCTGTGGTCGTTCGTCGAGGACAAGACGGCGGAGAAGGGCACCGCGCTTCAGCTTGTCGATGCCTTCGTCAGCAAGTATTCGAGCCTGCGCGATGAACTAAATGCCGACCGGGCGCCGGTTCCGGCGACGTTTCGGGCGCATTCGATCGAGCTGTTCAATCGTGCGCGCGACGCGGAGAATGTTCTCCGGCTCCGATGGGTCGGCAGGGCCGGGCGCTCGATCGCGACCCCACCGCTGGATGCGGCGATGGCGGGCACGATCGAATCTTTCGTCGGGAAATCGAACCCGACCTCGACCTCGCTATTCCTGACGGTCGGCGGCGAGGAGGTATTCAGAACCGTCTATCCTTCGATCGCCCGCGAGCAGAGTTGCATCGATTGCCACAACAAGGTGCAGCCGGGGCAGTCGTGGAAGCTCGACGACGTGATGGGTGCGTTCTCGATCGACGCCCCGGCGGGGCCGTTCCTGCGCGGGCTCGGCCGCCAGAGCATCGCCATCGCGCTCGTGACCTTCGTCTTGATCGGCGGGGTCGGGCTATGGTTCTCGCTGAGCCTCTATCGTCGGCGCGCCCAGTAGCAGGCTGCGCCTCTGCGCGCGTGCGCCGCTTGTGCTAGTCTGTGGGCGGCAGCAGTCACGAGGCGTTCCGGACCACCCCGCATGGCGTCGACACACGCTTACTTGATCGTCCCGGGGTTCAACGGCGGGAATCGGCTGCCGCTGCTCAATTTCGACTTTTCGCCCGCGATGCGAGCCGCCGGCGGTGGCCGAGCGGGGCGGCTTGCCGACTGGTCGGGGCGTTTCGAGGTGGAGAGCGAGGCGGTGGCCCAGGATCTGACGGAGCACATCGAGCATACCTTCGAGGAGGGCCACTCGGCGATCAGCGAGATCATCGAGGAAGCGCCAGACGCCATTTTCCGATTTGAAGGCGTCGCGGTTCGACACCGAGCCGGCGCGCAATTCGCCTTCAACGCCTTCTCTCGGAAAGCCGTATAGGTCGTCGGGCGGCCGCGAGGCGGGCTTAGAACCTGCCGTAGCCGAACAGCAGATAGAAGATCAGGATGATCAGCAGAACGCCGCCGATGCCGATCCCACCGCCGTAGCCGTAACGCGAATAGCCATAGCCGCCGCCGCCCAGCAACAGCACGATCAGCAGGATCAAGAGGAGTAAGCCCATTCGTCCCTCCTTTTGCACGCTCTGACGAGCGTGCAAAAATGGCCGATCCGATTGCCGGAAATCGGCTTCTCGGGTCGGCCGGACCGGCTTGAAACAAGCCCGATCTCGTAGCTAACCATCCCCGCGATTTAGCGTTCCCTCCATCGACGCGAAATAGCGGGAATCGGTCGGAACGAGGGCCCGGACTGATTTCGGTCACCGACAAGAAAATCATGACGGAATTGCCCCCCGCGGCATTCGTTGTTCGGGAGTGACGTTTTCTTGTGGGAGGAATTCACATGCGCTCAGCAGTTTTCGCCTTGGTCGGAGCCGTCGGCTTGGCGACCGCTGCCGCGGTATCCGCGAACGCCGCTCCGGCCGTTCCGAGCCTCGACCCGCGGCAGGGTTCGAACTTCGTACGGGTCGCCGACGGCTGCGGCCCGGGTTTCCATCGCACCCCGTGGGGCCGTTGCGTTCCACACCGCTATGGCCATTATCGCCCCCGGGCGTACTGGCGCGGGGATGGCGAGCGCGCGGCCGATTACCTGAACAGGCGAGAGTTGGGGCGCCTGCGGGGTTATTGACCCGGTGTCGGGGCGAAGGCAAAGGCTTGGAACGGACCTCGCTGCTTGAATTGACCAGGGCTCCCGATTAAAGCGGTGACACGACCGGCGGCGCCGGAGTTTTTCTTTGTCCGGTCTCCATGCGAGACGTATGCTATTCTACTGCTCTGTGAAACGCGGGCTAGGGCGGGCTGACGGCGAATGCGATACTTATGGATCGGTCTGACGGTAGTCGGGTTCTCGATGTTTGCCGGCGACGCGGCGGTCGCGGGCGAGCTGGTTCCCGGCGGTTGGCTCCAGCGGCGGGCGCCGCAGGAGGCGGTCGCCGCTCCGCCCCCGCCGGTCGCGTCGGAGCCTCAGCGAGCCGTCCGGCGCGCGCCGCCGAAACCGAATGTCTCGCACCCGGTCAACCGGCAGCGCCAGCCCGCCCCTCCCAAGGACGGTCCGATAAAGTTCTGACCCCGATAAAATAGCTCGATAAACTAGAAAGCGTTGATCCCAATCCGCGGCGTTCGATGCGATCGGCCGTAAGCTAAAAGGGTAAGGCGAACATGATCAAGTACAGCTGCACCATGTCCTTAGGCGAGGACATATATTACGTCACTCTGATCGCCGACAATGAACAACAGGCAAGAGACATGGCCGTAGCCGAGACAAGCCGAGGTCGCCCGAGAGAGTGGAGTGTAAGAGCTCTTGAGGCGGACGTAGAGGGCCCGGCCCGGTCTCTGGCCAGCGGTCACCGAGACGCCTGACACCTGAGGATCGAATGGTCCCGAGGACGAATCCAGCTGCAAAGGCCGTCAGGGCGTAGAAGACGCCCGCCTTGATCGCCGCTACGCGCATCGGGAGGGCTTGGGAAACTTCACCGTTGAGGGCTATTCCAACTCCTCGCGGATCGCCCCCAGCAACTCCCGATTTGACAGGGGTTTTTTCAGCACACGCTTGATGCCGAGTTCAGCTGCGCGCCGTTCGATCCGCTGGTCGCTGGTAGCGGTGATCATGATCGCTGGCACGTTGCTGCCGCGCTTTCTCAGTTCGGACACGAACTCGAGCCCATTTAGGCCCGGCATCTGGTAATCGACGATAAGGCACGCAATGTCCGGTGACTCCTTGAGGAAGTCCGTGCCGCTCTGATACGTGCGCACCTCAAGGTCATAGATCTCTAGAAGCACACGCGTCGAATCGCACACCGCAGCATCGTCATCGACGATGGCTACAGCTCCGCTCTGGGTGCTCATCGCCCGGAACCGGTGGATGCTTTGAATTGCGCAGGCGCCAGTCGAATTTGTGTCATGGTTGACAATAGCATTACTGCGACGCGGATCGTTTGACCCAGATCAACGATCGATTGGCGCTGTGAAGGTTTCGACGGTAATCCCGCCTTCAGATCCTCGCGCTTACTGCTCCGCGCGCGCAGTGGGAAGACTTATGTGGAAAATCGTGCCCCCTTCGGGGTTGGGTTCGGTCCATAGGCGCCCGTCATGCGCCGTGATAATTGTGTGGCAGATCGATAATCCGACCCCCATGCCGGTTGCCTTTGTCGAGACAAAGGGCTCGAAAAGCCTGGCCTGGACCTCCTCGGAAATCCCCGGCCCATGATCGACCACGCTGATCTGGACGATGTCATCACGCGCCGCGGTGAGAAGAACGATATCCCGGCGCTCCTGATCGGCGACCGCTTCGGCCGCATTGCGCAGCAGGTTCAACAAGACCTGCTGAATCTGGACCTTGTCGGCAAGGATGGTGGCATTCCCCGAACCGTCCTCGATCGTGATGCTGATCCCTCGGAGCTTGGTGCCAACCAGCGCCAGCTCGGATGCTTCCTTGACCAGCGGCGCGATCGCCACCACACGCTTCTCACCATCACTCCGCGAAGCGAACCCGTGCAATCGCTGGATGATCTGCCCCGCCCGGATCGCCTGCTCGGCGGCACGCCCGATCACATCGCGGATCCGCCGAACCGGAAGATCGCCGCCACGCTCAAGGAGCGTATCAGCCGCCTCCATATAGTTGCCGATCGCGGTGAGCGGCTGATTGAGTTCATGCGTCACCATCGCCGCCATCTGCCCCATCGCGCTCAAGCGCGACACGTGCAGCAATTCGGCGTGCAGATCCTGCAGCTGTGTCTGGGATTCCCTGAGCGTCGCTTCTGCCGCCTTGCGCTCCGAGATGTCGACGATGGCCGAGAGCACCATCGGCCCTTCGTCGGTCTCGATCGGGTTCAAGCCGATCTCGACGGGGACCTCGCTACCGTCCTTGCGTAGCCCATAGAGTTCGCGGCCCGCACCCATGGGTCTTGCGTGTGGGGCGACGAAAAACGCTTCTCGCAATCCAGGGTGGTGGCCGCGAAACCGCTCAGGCACCAACATTTCCACCCCCCGGCCCAGAAGCTCGGTGCGCGAGTAGCCGAAAACCCGCTCGGCCTGGGCGTTGACCATGACAATCTCGCCGGCCGAATTGATCATCACCATGGCGTTGGGGGCCGCCTCGACAACCAGGCGGAAGCGCTGCTCGGCCTCCTCCATGTCGGTGGTATCCCGGCCAATAAAGAACTCTTGTTTCACATCGTCCAATTAGACGCGGCCCAGGTCAAGAAAACGATCAGACTGTCCTTGTGGAGGTAGCCGGCAGTGGAAATTATCGATTTTCTGTTCCGCGCCGTGCCCGGCGCATCTTTTTGCGCATGTTATCGAGGTCACCGGGTTGAGGATTTCGACTGCAAGACGGCCGTTTCGCCTGTCGCGGCTTCGGGTGGCTCGCGCAACACGTAGCCGCGACCCCAGACCGTCTCGATATAGTGTTCGCCGCCGGTTGCCTGACGGAGCTTCTTGCGCAGCTTGCAGATGAATACATCGATGATCTTTAGCTCAGGCTCGTCCATGCCGCCATACAGGTGATTGAGGATCATCTCCTTGGTCAGCGTCGTGCCTTTGCGCAGGCTCAACAGCTCTAGGATGCCGTATTCCTTTGCCGTCAGGTGTAATGGCTGATCGTCGATGGTGGCGATGTGGCTGCCGAGATTGAGCACCAGTTTGCCAATATGGATTGTCGATTCCGGGTGACCTTTTGAGCGGCGGACGATGGCCTGGATACGCGCGATCAGCTCACGGCGGTCAAATGGCTTGGTCAGGAAATCGTCGGCGCCAAAGCCAAGGCCCTTGATCTTGGCGTCGAGCTCGACCAACCCAGAAAGTATGAGGACCGGCGTGCGCACTCGCGCCGCGCGCAGCCGACGCAACACCTCGTAGCCGTCGATATCCGGTAGCCGAAGGTCGAGTATGATGATGTCGTAGTCATAGAGTTTTCCGATTTCCAGGCCGTCCTCGCCCAGATCGGTCGTCTCGACGATGAAATTCTCCTTGCGCAACACGGCCTCGATCATGGCAGCCGTTGTGACATTGTCCTCGATCAAAAGAACTCGCATTACCGGCCTCCAGAGAACGCCTGCGGCGGGGGCCCGACGCATCGTATGAGAGCGATGGAGTTGTTTGAGTTAGAGATATCGATTTTCGTGAATCTTTCGCAGGATGATTTGGAGGTGACGGACGGCTCCCTCATCACGTCAACGCGCTCGAAGTCTCTACAGCGCAGCTTCGTAATTTGGTGACCTTGTTCCGACCCGTTTCTTTCGACATGTAGAGTGCGCGGTCGACCCGTTCTAGAAGATCGTCTGGGCTGTCGGGTTTGGCATACGCGGTGACCCCAAAACTGAGCGTGGCGGGTCGTCCGATTTCCGGAATGACGTGGTCGGAGATGGCGACTCGTATCCGGTTCAGCAGCTCTTCCGCATCGTCCAAGTTGGTTTCGGGAAGCAGGATCGTGAATTCCTCGCCGCCCCAGCGGGCGATGTAATCGGCGTTCCGCAGGCTGTCGCGCATGAGCTGCGCCAGCGTTTTGAGGACAACATCTCCGGCTGGATGGCCAAATGTGTCGTTGACAAGCTTGAAATGGTCGATATCGCCGATCGCCATGCAAAGCGGTCGATCATACCGCCCGCATCGTGCGATCTCCTGCTCGAGGGTCGCGTCGAAATCCAACCGGTTCGGCAATCCGGTGAGCGTGTCGAAGTGAGCCAGATGGGCGACCTCCTCGTGATGCCGCTTTCGTTCGGTGACGTCGCGCAGGATCGCCAATATGACCGGGCGTCCCTCCAGCGACGCCCCTCGTTGAGAAATCTCCGCCCAGAACAGCTGGTCATTCTTGGTCTTGCAGTGCCACTCGAAGGGCGTCGTCTGGCCCTTGCCCAGCTGTGTTACGGCGTCAGCTAGGGTGTATGGCGGGACGCCGCTGGAGAAAGTCGCAATAGTCGATCCGATGATCTCGTCACGGGGAAAACCTAGCATTGTCGAAGCGGCCGGATTGACGTCGATAAATGCGCCGGTCTGCGGGTTGACCACGAATATGGCGTCGCTGACCGACTCGAAGATCAAACGGAACCTCTCCAAATCAGCCACCCTTGATCGCTCGGCCATTTCACGTTGGCGGATTTGGACGGTGAGGCGTGCATTGATCCGTTGCGCATACCAAGTGTAGGTCACTGTGGCGCCGGTCAGGATTAGCCCGGCGATCAGAATGATCCAGGCGCGATCGTGGGCGACGAGCAATGGCGCATGCGGGATGGTTACAACCACCATGTCCCATTGTGCGCCCCCGAATTTGAGGCGGCCGCTCCAATGCAAGCCCGCCTCAAGCTCTCCTCGCGACCGGATTTCTGCGGGCACGGTTCGCAGCAGCGACGAACGGACATGGAAGGCTCGGTCATTCGGTCCCGAGCTAGCATCGAGAAACTGGATGTCCAGCCCCTGCGGCGACTTCACCTTGCGCAGGATGCTGTCGAGCAATTTTCCGGGGTCGACGACGCCTCCGGCGAAACCGATAAGATTCTGCCGTCGCTCCTCTGCCGTGCCGTGGGGGAGCCCGGCCGAATACACAGGGAGCGCGAGTACAAATAGGGGCTGTGAGTCAGGGCCATTTCCCAGATGAACAAGGCCGGAACCGCTCGGTTCGTCCCTATCGCGCGCACGATCGAGAGCCTGCCTGACAGCCTCATTGGCGCCAAGGTCGAGCCCCGGCGAGGAGGCCACGCGTAGCTCTCCGCAGACCTGAAGCAGCGGAAAATACGCGTCGCGATCGGCTGCGGGTGTCAGGTCTCCGGTTGGGGTGACATCGCCGATGTGGTAACCGACAGATCTCTCATGCGCCACTTGTGCCTCGTGTGCCGCTCGGTCTTCGCGCGCGACCCGCGGTATCCAGGCGACAATCCCGATCGAACTGAGTGATTGCCGTACCTTATCGGTGCAATGCGGAATGTCGGCGCCACGAGGTATTTGGGTTGATGACTGAAAATGATCGACAAAAAGCTCAATCAGCTGCTCAAAATCGGTCAGTCCCTCCTGGAGGAGGAGTCGCCGGTTATCGCCCAGCGTATCGAGTTCCTCCTGCAAGTGTGGCCGATCCCAGTAGTGGGACACCACGGTGTAGACGGCGAACGACAACGCCAAGCCTACCATACCGGCGCCCACCGCCGGGTGGAGGCGGCGACCGGATTGGTGCGCCCGGGCAAGAGCATCGCCTGTCCATCGAGGCAACCAGACCCGGCTGGCGGTGAGGTGATCCTTCAGCATGGCGCGGCAGGTCGCCTCGGCCCCGGCATCATCGCCTTTAGGGAAAATCGACGAGGCCGAGATCCTCGGCACGGGGGCCGCCGAAGCCCACCAGCGCCCGCAGGAGGTCCGAACGGGTGACGATACCGACCAGCTTACCGTCGCGCAGTACCGGTACCCGCTTGATCTTGTGGAGGTCGAACAAGTCGGCGATGTCGCCCAGCAGTGCTTCCTCGCCCACGCTGACCGGCCCCCGCGTCATCACGTCCTTGACCTGGCGGCCGGTCGATTTCACGAACTCGCCGGCAAGCCGTTCCGACGACGAGAACATCTCGCTGAGCAGCGAACGGTGGCGCTGGGTGTCGTTCTCGACGCGATGAAGCAGATCGCCTTCGGTGACCATTCCCACCACGCGGCCATCGTCTTCGACAACGGGAAGCCCGCTGATGCCGTGGTTGAGCATTAGCCTAGCAGCATGCTCGACGGTGTCGCCCGGCAAAATCGTTACCAATGTGGTGTGCATGACATCTATGGCTTCCATGCCTTGCTCCAATTGTTCAGTCGAAGTGGAAATATTCCTCGCGGAATAGCGCGACCCCGGTTCGCCGTGCTGCTTGATGCGCGCGCCAGGAACCGCATACCCATCAGCGTCTCTCCACTGCCCGAGCCGCCGCAGATCAGCGTTGGCCGGCCGCGCGGGAAGCCTCCGTTGTGACTTCATCGGGTCCCCGGATTCCGGTGGGACACGTGGCCAGGGTTGGCGGCGATGTAGTGACAGTTTTAGTAGGGTTGCGGTTCATGCGGTGGCTCCGTGCCTGCGTGGTCCCGAGAGCCCGTTGGCGATCGGTCTGGATGTTTGGCGTTCCTCGCGCACCGAGAAGCACTGCCGATTAACGCGCCTCTGTAATGTGGGTAAGATCGGACCGCCACGCTTGATCCAAATCACATATAATAACTATGACCATCATTCAATTGAATGAGCAGAGCGTCTATGTAACTGATATATAGGTTTTTGTTAATTTTAGTGAAGCCCGACTATTTTTATATTTGGGACGTCTCGGATCATTTGAGTTGAACAATACATAGAGGGCGTCGTCGATATTTCATTCAAATGAAGGATGCCTACGGTCCGCGAGAGAGTTGATTTTGTGATGTTTGCTGCGTATCTGCTACGCAGGGTTGAGACGCCCAGGGTCTTTGCTTGGGGAATGCGCTGGTGGTGAGGTATACTCAGACGGTTACGAGCATCTTCAGTGCCATGCTGGACGAGCGACAAACTCCGGCGGCATTGCAAGCAGTGGCGGAGTATGTCGGCGCATCGGGAGCCTCCTACCTACGGGTGAACAGGCTCACCGGGCGGGTCAATGCAGTAGCTCGGTGGGGAAGCTTTACCGGCGGCCGGGCGGCGTATCTGAATCACTACAGCACGGTCGACCCGTTTCGGGAGATTCTGGAAAAGGCGCCGTGCGGCAAGCTCATCCGACTCTCCGAGACACTACCGCGGAGTGTTTTGCGCGACGACGAGTGGTACAACGACTACCTTCTCAAGGGCGGCGCCTGTGACGTTCTCGGCACCAAACTCTATGAGAGCCGGTCGCACATCGTTCTCGTTGGGTTTCATCGCGCTATCGGCGAATTTGGTCCGTTCCCCGGTAATATGGAAGCGCTGGAAACGCTGATCGAGCCCCTGTGCAACGCGGCGAAGCTGCAGGTCGAGTTGATCGACGCCGGTTATCGCTCGGCGATCGCGAGCGGCGGAATCGAGCCTATCGCGATAGGAGCGATTTTCACCGATGCGGACGGTCGCATTGTCGAGACCAACGAGGCGGGAGAGCGCATCTTGTGCCTCGGTGATGGATTGACGATGCGCCACGGGGAGATTGGCGCCCGCCGCCGCTTTGAGGCAACGAAGCTTGCTCACCTGATCGCCGGAGCCGCCGCCACTACGGCAGGAGATCGTGGCCCGTCCGCCGGTTGCACGCTGATTGGTCGCGATGGCGGCCGCCCTTCCTATGTTGTCAGGGTGGCCCCGACCAACGCCGGGTTGGCCGGCTACGACCATCCACTGGCGATGATCCTTGTATCGGCCCCTGATGAGGACCGTGTCACGGAACACGACCTCGCCGAGCTCTATGGCCTGTCGCCATCCGAAAGTCGGCTCGCAATGGCGCTGGCCCATGGCCAGCGAATGACCGATCTCGCCGGCGAATACGGTGTCCAGATCACCACTTTGCGCACTCAGCTGAGCTCGGTTTTGAAGAAATGCGAGGTCGAGCGCCAATCGGATCTGGTTCGCCTGATATTGAGCATACCCGTCACCCATCCGCTGCCGAGCGAACCCGAGTTCGCGTGATCCAACCGCCCGGCTCGGCTCGGTAAAGATCGGGTGCCGCTCCGGCCAAGGGGTCACCTGGTCAGCCGGATCGTCATGAAGTCGGCGGAATGGTGGGGGCGGGGAAGTACTCGTAGGGCAGCAGGAACGATGCCGGCAAGATGTTCCGCGCAGCAACTCCTGGGACGCCAGCTGGGTCCGTTGCCTAAATTATACTTTGCGCACGATTGCCGTTTGTCCGGTACTTACCCGCACCAGATTTTCCCTAGCCTTGGCGAGTAGCCGCTCAAGGGGCAAACGAACTTCCTCAGCCATGTTGAGCTTCAGTATCGCCGTGTAATGGGCGATGTTCATTCGGATAATGATGGGATCTTCTTCCACCGCCGCATCCTCCTATAAGGGAGGCGGTGGCACGTGGTGGGCTGGCCCCTTTGCGTGTACCAGGGCTTCGTCGAAATCGGCCTGTCCGATCTGCACCGACGCGGGATCGACCGTGGCGCTGGCCGAGCCGGGAAACACCCGCCTAAGGGCATTCATGGCCGCGCGGTCGCAAACGAAGCGGGTCTCGGCTGCGGACATCCCAGCCGTCTGCTCGGCGAGGACGCCAACGTCTACCCCCGAAGCAACTGGTTTGCCGAGCAGGTGAACCGCCAGGATGGCCTCGCGTCCCTTCTGGTCCGGCCTCGGGACTTCCAGCTGATAGTCAAGGCGTCCAGGCCGCAACAGCGCATCGTCAAGCATGTCCCGCCGATTGGTGGCGGCGATCACCCAGACATCCTTAAGTGCCTCGATGCCATCGATCTCCGTAAGTAATTGACTAACGACCCGATCAGTAACGGGCGATTGGTCGTGTAGGCCTCGCCTGGGCACCAACGCGTCTACCTCGTCGAGGAAGACGATACAGGGCGCCGCTTGCCGTGCGCGGGCGAAAAGCTCGCGCACACCACGTTCCGACTCTCCGACATATTTCGACAGCAGTTCCGGACCCTTGACCGAGATGAAATTGAGGTTGCTCTGCGACGCCAACGCTTTGACGACGAGGGTCTTGCCGTTGCCGGGTGGGCCGTAAAGCAGGATGCCGTGCGGTGGCCGCAATCCGACATGCTGGAACAGGCGGGGTTGGCTCATGGGCCAGGCTATGGCTTCCCGGAGCGCCGCCTTGACGTCTTCGAGTCCGCCGACTTCGTCCCAGCGGACGTTTGGCACCTCCACCGCTACTTCTCGCAATCCCGACGGTTCCACCTCGGCCAAGGCATCGGTGAAGTCGGGCATTGTGACTTCCATTGCCATCAGCGTCTCAGGGGAAATCGCAGCGGACCCACGTTCGAGTCCCGGCAGCTGGCGGCGCAATGCCGCCATCGCCGCTTCCGTGCACAGCGCGTTGAGATCAGCGCCGGTGAAGCCGTGTGTCGTGTCGGCCAGCTCGCCAAGGTCGACATCGCCGGCAAGCGGCATGCCCCGCGCATGGATTTCGAGAATTTCGCGGCGCGCCCGGGCGTTGGGGATGCCGATGACGATCTCGCGATCGAACCGGCCCGGCCGGCGCAGCGCCGGATCGATGCTGTTGGGCCGGTTGGTGGCTGCCATGACGATCACATCGCCACGACTCTTCAGCCCGTCCATCAGCGAGAGTAACTGCGCGACGACTCGTTTTTCAACCTCGCCCTCGACGCGCTCGCGCTTTGGCGCGAGCGAATCGATTTCGTCGAAAAAGATGATGCAAGGGGCCCGTCGCCGTGCGTCCTCAAAGATCTTGCGCAGGCGCGATTCGCTCTCGCCATAGAACTTCTGAATGATCTCAGGGCCGCTGACATAGATGAACGCCGCCTCGCACTCATGCGCCACCGCGCGGCCAAGCAAGGTCTTCCCGCAGCCGGGCGGGCCATGTAGCAGGACGCCCTTGGGCGGTGTCATGCCGAGGCGGTCGAAGACCTCGGGATGGGTCAACGGCAACTCAATCATCTCGCGGATTTTGTGGATCTCGCGTTCCATGCCGCCGAGATCATCATAGGTGACGATGTCATCGGGCTGATCGCCCTCGCTCGGGCGCGCGTTCTCAATCACTAGGAGGGTGCTCGGCTGCACCATCACAGGCCCGTCGGGCTCGGTCCTCACAACGCGAAACTCTCGGTGGCCGCTGCCGAACAGCGCTGTCCGAACCCGGTTCCCGGTCCGCATGGCCATACCGTCGAGACGGCGGGCGATATAATCGATGTCGTCCGCGTGCAATGGGCCAGCGCCCAACGGGGCCATGACGACACGCCGCGCCGAAGCATGTGCGACCTTTGCGACCGCGATCTTCTGGCCGAGCGTTATCCCCGCATTGGCACGAGCAACCCCGTCAAGCTGTATGACCTTCTGGCCTCGCTGTTCCTTGAAAGTCGGCATAGCCTTGGCGACGGTCCGTGTCCGTCCTTCAATCTCCAAGACGTCGCCCGGCGCCGCGCCAATTTCCTTCAGCGTTGCCGGATCGAGCCGGACGATTCCGCGGCCGACATCTTCGCGCCGTGCCTCGATGACTGTCAGCTGAAGCCTGTCATCAGCCGGCGGTTGTTCACTCGGCATCGGCATCTGCTACTCCTGTCGCCTACTTTTTTGCGGGCCTCAGCGGCCTCGCACCACCAAGTACTCAACTCGGATGCGTGGCGGCAGCAAAGGCGCCACCTGATGAAGCGCCCCCATGAAGAGAAGTCCCGTTTCGCCTTCGCCCAACGTGGCGTCTATGCGCCTGGCAATGAACTCGTCGCGTTGCCGTAACAGCGTCGCCGCCTGTTCCGGGGCGCGCTCGGCCGATTGCAATAGCCGGTATTCCTCCAGCAGCAAGGCCGGCGATTCGGTTCCGATCAGGATTGCGCCCTTATCGACAAGGGCGGCGAGAAACCGATGATTCTGGCTCCCTTGGGCGGCGAGGTCTCGTATAAGGGCGAGCTCCTTGCCGCATAACGGCAGGCTGTCCTGATACAATTTCAGCGTGGCGGAATTCAGGTCGAGAGCATTGATCGCAGACGCAATGGCGTCCCAAATCGCATTGAACTCATCGCTGCGTTCCTGCCACTTCCCTTCGCCAAATCGGGCGACGAACGCCGCTTTATACGCCGCCTCCGCCGAGCCCATCTCGACGCTGCTGTGCATGACAGGAACATAGATCAGCCTTGCCATCGCACGGTGCGCCTTATTGTCCTCGATGCCATCATGAGACTGCACCGTCACCGCAGCTTCACCAGCCGGGCCTCGAGGACCCCGTTACGCAGCCGCAGTCGCGGCGCGGCATCAGCGAGCTTCGCTTCGATCAGGATTTCCTTACGGTACAGACGCTCGCCCGTCTTCGCTTCGAGCAACAGAATGTCGCCGTCGAGCACGCAATGGATATCCTTGCGAGCGACCCCCGGAACCTCAAACAACAGCACCACGTCGTCGGGCTCGTCGAACATATCGGTGACCGGTTCAAGCACTTCGATCCCACTCGGTTTGGCTCGGCGTGACCGTGTTGCGTCTGTGCTTTCGCGAGCCCGTTCCGGAGCATCTTCGGGTTCTCGGTCGGTGAGGGTCCGCTTGCCGAAGGAATATTCGATGACCATGCCGTCCTTCTCGCGCTTTCCGCGCCGCGGTAGTTTGCTTTCGTCGAGATCGGACAAGAAATCGAACAGATTTGATAAGCCACGGGTGATTTTGGCAAAGCCAGCCCGACCGGTTTCGTCTTCCTTGCTCATCCGACAAGCTCCTTCTGCTCGGCTGCCGCAGCAGCACCGGCACCTAACACCCGCTCGATGCGGCCCATTCGCTGATCCAATGCCGCTAACGCGGCTGATTGTTCATCGGCCTTTTGCGTACCAGCCTGCCGGGACAGCCGCGCGTCCTGGGCCCACCAATCGAGACCCAGTTCTCGCGCCTTGTCGACCGAGCAGATCACCAGACGCAGCTGGATCGTCAGGAGTTCCACTTCGACCAGTTTGATCGATATGTCGCCGGCGATGACGATGCCCTTGTCGAGTATCCGCTCCAGCAAGTCGGCGAGGTTGGTGCTCTCGATAGCATGGGTCAACGAGTGTTGGGGGGACATGAGGCTCCTTTACGTCAGATCGATCGGTCGGACAGGCCGAACTTCAAGGCAAGGTCCCGGTCCGGGAAACCAAAATGCTGGCGCAGTCTTTCGATCTCGTCGGCCTGCGCCAGCAACGCGGCGCCGACCTCCTCGATCTGTGCCGGTGTCAACCGGCCGCCATCCATGCGCCGCACCGCCTGGCGCTCCAATACGTCGTGCAGGAGCTTGACCAAGGTCAGCACGAGCCGAATAAGGCCGGCGACTGAGGCCGACGGTGCCGCCGGCGGAGCCGAAGGAGTCGCTGGGCCGGCCGCGATAGCAGCGACTGCCGCACCGGATGGAAGATTAGCCCGGACAGGGCGGTCGGGCGGCGCGCCCGAGAGCGGCCGAACCGCCGGTGGCGATGGGTCCGATGTCGGGGTTTCGGAAATGGAAGGCCGTCCTTCCGGCCATATCGTATCGACCGAGGCAAGCAGCAGCCGCAGGTCCAGGTACAGCAAATCGACATCGGCAACGCTGATTGTCAGATTGCCTTCGAGTGACACGCCCCGATGCAGAATCCGGTCGAGGACCTCTGCCAATGAAGTCGCGGGCTCGGGCGAACGGTAGGCGCTGGTCGGAGGGAGGGCTGGCTCAGTCGCGATCGCGGACACCGCCATCTGCTTCGCCTCCCCCGCGCAACGCATCGAGGCGGTGCAACAACCGGTCTTCACCGGCTTCGAAATCGGCTTCGGTCACCTGGCCGCTGTCGAGCTTTCGATAGAGTTCCGCCAGTTCGACAACGAGCTGCCGTTCGTCCGCCGCCCGTTCGGCCTGCACCGCCGCGTTGATCTCCTGCAGGACAAAGAACAGTCCGCGCAGCGGGGCCGTCAGTAGATCGTCAATCAGGAGCATGATTTCTGCGAACTCCCGTCATAATTCGAGCTGAACAAAATTGTGTGGCGGCCAAGGCCCCCCAATCGTAAACGCAAGCTCGTCGGGCAGTCGTGCCGCCAGATCTTTCACCGCCGCCTCAAATCGCTCCACGCCCTCGCGCGGGATGAGCATTGCCAGATTGGCGATTTCTTTTTCCCGTCCAACCGGTAGCGTTCTGATCTCCGCGCACGACGCCTGGAGCATGGTCAACATCTCCGCGGTTTGCGTTTCGCGGTAGTGGCGTAGCGCCTCGTCACACAACCGCCCGAGGCCTATCCGCTCGTCATGAGAGGGCGCCCTCTGCCGACCAAATAGCCGATCGCGCGCGACCTTCAGTTGAGGCGTACATTCCACGAAATAAGCAATTGCGTCCGGTACATCGAGGTCCAGCCGCACGCTCATCTCGACCGTGCCGGCGATACGCTGCAACCGGGCGGCCAGCGCCTCACCGTACTCGTCGAGAAAGCTGGACAGCGCCTCCGTGGACTCGGAAACCGTGCCGAACGCCATCGGCAGTAGATCGTACTGCTGGTTGAGGCTGCTCAGCACCCGCTGACTGGCAGCAATGTGCTTGCGCTCGGCCCGTACCAATTCGAGCGTGCAGTTGCTCACGACCGCGGCGACCGCCCCCGATGGCAGCCGGTAGACCGGCTCACCTAATATGCCCTCAATCGCGGGCAGTGCGTTGTCGTCGTTGCGGCCGATGGCGTAAACATAAATACCCACCTGTTATCCTCCGTCGAGAGGTGCGCTCCGCCGCCCGTCACCGGTCGCCAATGACCTCGCAAGATTTGACGGTCATCTCGCTGTCGAGGTCGATTGCGCAGAGTTCATGCTCGAATACTTTTTTGGTGAGCGGCAGACCGAGCGTCTTGATCCCGAGATCGGGCACCATGATTTCGGCTTCCACATACCAGCCCTGGGGGTCAATGGGCGACGGGCCGATCTTGGTGATCTGAACTTCGCGTGCCTGGAACTCGGTGATTAAAAAATCCTGCACTGCCGCTCGCGCGGCGCCCAGCTTGCCATTCGTCGCCGGTTTACCATTTGTAACCGGTTTGGTCACCGCGCGCTGTCGGCGGCGCCGGCGCTCCTCCGGCGGGAGGAGTGCCACCGGTGTCATCCCATCCGTCCCGTCATATTTGTTACGATCCATGTCTTCCTCGCGTGCCGGTTTCCATGACGATTGCTCTCAATAGGCGAAGCGAAAGCTCCGCTTTCCCGGTCGGTCTAAGTGTCGGCCGCGTGATTTTTCCGCGAATACCGCCCGCGGCCCTGCCGCGTCGGTATTGGCTAAGATCGCGTTCTTCTCAGCATCTATCTCTTGGCAGCGCGCCAGCATGACGGCGAGCCGCTGCTGCGCTTTGGTGATTTCTTGTTCATGCCGTGAGCGCTCTAATTCCAGAAAGCTCACTCGGAGATAGGCCTTGTAAGAGGGGGTTTGTCGATCGGCGCGCCCGGCCAGCGTGCGCAAATCAGCGAGCCCGCGCGTGGGCATGATGCGAACCGGCATGATCACGCCCCTACGACGAGATGGGGGGCCAGCGACAGGTTCTGTCTGGGACCGATAAAGGTCCCACTGTCCGCGGCCGGTCCGAGGTCAACGCGACGAATCAAGTCGGAGATGAAGCCGACCGATGTTTCCGAAGCCTCCCCCTGTGCGGAGGCGGCGAGGATGTCGCGGCAGGCCCAAAGATAGACTGGGTCTTCCAAGCTAGCCCTCTGCCCGCGGTAGGCCAGCACCCGGGCGATGGCGATGCAGGCGCGGACAGTCGGGTGATTTGGGTTTCGTCCTTCCGAGCGGCATAGCCGCACCAGATCGACGATCCGCTCGGCATCGCTTTGGGCCACACCCGATTTCCTTGCGGTGATCGCGATCTCGGTATCTCGGTCGTAATGCCCCAGGTGGACGGTAATCATCCGATCCAGCAGCGCATCCTGTGTGCGATGCACGCCGGTATATTCCGACGGGTTGGACGTGAAAATCGCGCGGAACTCCGGATGGACTGCAATGTATCCTTCGCCCCTGCCGTGCAGGCCGGGCACGTTGAGGACCCCCTCTGATAGAATGCTGAGAAAGGGATTGTTCGCCTCCGGCGGGCTCCGGTTGAACTCGTCATAGATGATAGTGTGGCCGAGGCGGCAGGCAGTGGTAATCCGATTGTCGACCCACAGCGATTGCCCTTCCTCTTCGAACTTCATCACCGAGGAAATGTAATTGTCTACGATCCGCGACTTTCGATAGCCGCTCTCCCGCCCGATCAGGTCCGAACTACCAAACTCGTGATCTCCGTGCAGCAATATGGTCGGGCGACAAAGATGGGCGGCGACATGAAAAGCTAGTGTCGTCTTGCCGGTCCCGGCCGGCCCACTGAGATGTACAGCGGAGCCGACTCGAAGGTACGTCAATGCTCGGTCGGTGATCGCCTCGATGGTGGGCGAACTGACAAATCCTTGGCTCGGCTCCAGTGCGACGGCTCCATCGATCGGGTCGGCCGTAGCCGACCCGATACTTGCCGGCGAGGTAACGCTCATGGCGAGCCTGCATTCCCACCGAGCGCGCCATGTGAGCTTCGCTGCCGCTCGGGTGTGCTAGCCGAAGCGGGCATCGATGCCCGTCGCGCCGGCGTGCGCCAAGCTCCCCCGGCGTCGTGACGATCGCGCCGATAGCCGGCGAGTTGAACCTGCAGCGTTCCGGCGAGGTCATGGCATGCTTTGGCTCGGGCTTTCTGGCTCGCATTGAACGTATCGCGCAGGGTTGCGACCCGGCTGGTCAGGTCGCGCATAAAGGCGACGGCGGATGCCCGCGCGGCCACGGCCAATTTTTCGTGATTGCGGTGGAATTGCCTCAGCAACGTCTCAACCTCGGTCTTTCGCTTGCGCAGCACCGCAGTGGCGCCCCTGCGCTGATCACGGCTCATGGTTTTGCGCGTTTTTGTGAGCTCGCGCAGATCGTGACCAACTGCTCGATGACGGCTGCCGACCTCCTGCCGCCGCGCGACGGTCGCTTCGGCCCGCATCCGCCGGCTTGCGGCAATGCCGCCGGCAATCCGTCCAAAATCCTGAGTCATGCTTGCCATGTCTCTTCCTCCATTTCGACTTGAGCGCCGGGAGAACGACCGCGGACGGTCGCTTCCCGGCAGCCCTGTAGAGTGCGTTACGCGGGCGTCGCGGCCGAAGCCGTCAGGCCAATCGCTTCCGCATATTTGAGGTAGGTCTCCACCGACGCCACGACGATACGGGCCTCGATGGTAATGAGCTCGATACCGACCAGCGAAATCTTGACCCACGCATCGATCACGATCCCCTTGTCAAGGATGCGATCGACCACTTCGGCCAAGCTGGAGGAGTCCGTCGACTTTTGAACGCGTGCCATAAGGTGTCTCCTTTTAGTGCTTTACCGAGGACCTTTCGCGGGGCTCCGGCTCTCTTACGGAGGCAAGCTTCAGGCCAACTCGAACGACATTTGGCGGAACACAAAAAATTGAATATTATCAGCTAGATAATTCCAGAGTGAGCAGGTCTGGGACGGATGTTCGCAGGTAAGGTGGGCGTGGCCACCCGACTCCCTAGGGCGGCGATGCCCGCTTACACCTGAACCCCCGGATCGGGATCGGATAGTCGCTAAGTTGGCAAATCGCAGTGAGGCCTGAATGATGCGGCGGCGAAGGCCGTGCCGGACATCATGACCCTGCGCGAGCCGAGGCGCTGTCGTCGTGCGTGGCCGGCAAACGTACCGTGAAGACGGTTCCTTGCGGCGAGGTTCGTAAGGTCAAGCTGCCGCCGTGCTGGTGCACGATCGAGTGGGAGACCGACAGGCCGAGACCCGAGTGGCGCTTGTCGCCACCGGTTGTGAAGAATGGATCGAAAATCTTGGTGACATTTGCCTCGGGAATGCCGGGTCCGCTGTCGCCGATTTCGATGACCACATCGGGCGCGTCGGATCGCAGCCGGATCGACAGCCTGCCGCCTCCCGGCATCGCTTGAAACGCGTTCAGAATGAGGTTGGTCATCACCAGTTCGAGTAGGTTCTCCACACCTTGGGTGCTCGCACTCTCGGCATGGCGCGACAACGCGCAGTCGACCGTGGTATTGGATGCTGCCTCCCCTGACGCAAACAACAAGGCGTTGTTCATAACCTCAACGAGATCGACCCGCGCGGTCTCGCGCAATGGGCCGGGGCGGGCAAAGCTCAAGAGGCTTTCAACGACCAGCGATGCGCGGTCGATGCCGCTGATGACCTTGCCGATGCACTCCTCGATAAGTTCCGGAGAGCCGGCGCGATGTCTCATCAGCTGGGCGGCGGCCGAACTAACGCCAAGGGGGTTGCGGATTTCGTGCGCGATGCCGCTGATCGCCATGCCCAGAGCGGCGAGTTTCTCGGCCTGGCGCACCTGTGCTTCCAGGGCACGTTGACCGCTCAGGTTACGCCCGACCACTACCATGCCGGTCACCTGGCCGGCGGTATCAGTCATGCTCGACAAATGCCATGAGACCGGAATAGCGCGACCGTGGCGGCAGCGCGTGGACCATTCGACAGCATGCAAATCCGCGATCTGCGCGGTCTGCCGGAAACAGTCCGCTACTTCAACATTCTGCGGTGGTTCGATCTGGTCTGCGAGAAGCCGGCCGCGCACTTCATCCTGGCTGAAACCTGTCGCCAACTCCGCGGCGCTGTTCCAGGTCATGATCGCGCCAAGCGGGTCGGTCGAGACAATCAGGTCTCTGGCGCTCTCGACCACGCTGGCGAGATGTAGCTGCGTACGCCGGACCTCCTCGCTAAGGCGAAGGTGGTCGGTGACATCATCCATCACCAAGATCGCCCCTGGCGCTCCGCCGCGCAGCTGGAGTGGACATATGCTGTAGGAGTAAATACGAAAGGGTATCCCCGGGGCGCGATAGGTCATTCGACGCCGGTGCAGCGCGCTCCCGTTAACGATCACATCACGGATCTGCTGATCGAGTGCGGTATCCTGAAACGCGGCCGGGAAAATCTCGTGCAACCGACGGCCGCGTGTCGTCTCGAGAGTGCCCTGTGATTTATCTAGAAAATTGCGATTGACCGTCAGCACGGCGAGCTGTTCGTCAAAAATTAAGATCGACGAGGGAATCGTCGCCATCGCCGCATGGAAGAAACCCTCATAATCGAGAGGCGAGGGCTGCATTAGATCCTTCAGACTGCAATTTGGGGTGCTGGGCCCGGCAAATCCGGACGAAAGCTGAAGGGTGGCCACGGACCTGAAAGGGTCAACTCGATCCCATCATCGTTAGCCTCCGCGGCAAGACCTTGGACGCACTGCGCAAGAGCGCTTGCGTCATTGGCGGATACGAGCAGTGCAAAGCGGCCGACCAGTTCCCCGTTTTCAGCCCCTGCTAGGGGCTGAAAATGAAGTTGACGCACGGAGGTAGCTAGGGGCTGAAGCTGTTGCGCGAGCCGGCAGGAGATGTCCTGGAGCTGGACACGACGCGAGCAAATCAGGCTCGATCGATCACGTGAAAGCCGCAGGTAACGCGTGCCCGGCGTCAGCTGTGCCCAGTCTGACCAGGCGTCGCGAGCCAACGTCTCAAGCGCGGGCCGACTGTCGACGCAGGCGCTTGCTTTCAGCTCCCACTCCGCCATGCCAGCTACCGCGCCAAAAAAAGTGGATAGCGTCTGGCCGTGTAGCAGCATGAACGTGGTCAGGCTTCCGAGATTTGCGAAGAGCGTCGCAAAGGGAGCCGGGTATACCGGCGAGTACTGCATCGCCCAACGCAATACGGCGGCATGACGCATCGTGCGTGGCGCGAGCCAAGCGAGATCGCTCAAACGATCCGCGGCGTCAACGCCGCTATAATCGTCGAGCGGCACCACGCTGATCAGCGCCCCTACCGGACCGGCGCGGTGGACGATAGGCGGGATGAACGGATCACCCTCATCGTCGACCCCCAGGAAAGCCGCCGCACCGTCGACAAGGGCGAACAAGGAGACGGCTTCCTCGCCAAGCGTGACGCCGCCCCTTGAAGCCGCGCCATCCAGGTCATCGGGGGTGAGGAGTTCAGGGTTCGACATGGCTGTCTGACCGCTTGCGCCCCGCCAGCGTTTTGAGTTTTTCTCGATAGGTCTTGTAGCCAATGCCTAGTGAACGCGCCGCTTCCGCCTTGTTGCCGCCTGCCCGTTCAAGCGCTTCGATCACGGCCTCGCGCTCTACCTCTCGCACTGTATCCTGGACGCGTCCCCGCAATAGCGGGTTGCGGAGTTCCCGGTGTGCGAGCGTCGACGCTTGAAAATTGTGCCCGGTCAGGCAGCCGGCGATATGTGCGGCGGTTACGACCTCCGTGGTGACCAGGGCGACACGGCGCAGAACACTGCGCAACTCTCGGACATTGCCGGGCCAATCATAGTCCCAAAGGAGATTGAGAGCGGCGGCGGCCATCCTCAATGGGGGCCGCCCAAGTGAAATCCGAGCTTGGTCCAGAAATCGGCCGGCCAAAAACTCGATATCTTCCCGGCGAGCCCGTAGGGGCGGCACGGTAATCACATACTCGGCGAGGCGGAAGAACAGATCTTCACGGAACCGCACCGACTTAGCCGGGTCTTCAAGCGCTTCGTTCGTCGCCGCGATGATCCTCAAATCGACACTGATCGGGGTGGTGCTCCCGACGCGATGGATGACTCGGTCCTCGAGGGCACGTAGCAGTGCCTTCTGTCCCCCGGAGGACAAATTACCGACCTCGTCAAGAAATAACGTACCACCGTTCGCCGCCGCCTCGAACCAGCCGCGGCGGCGACCGCCGGCCCCCGTAAATGCTCCCTTCTCGTGACCGAAGAAGTCGCTATCGATCAGGGTCTCGACGATGCTTCCGCAATCGACCACGACCAAAGGGTTCGCCGCCCGCGGACCCTTCCGATGAAGACAGCGGGCCACCACTTCCTTGCCCGCCCCCGTCTCGCCTCGAATCAGGACCGAATAATCGGTGGCGATAACGGCCTCGATCTGATCGACGAGGGATTGAATCTCCGCGCTATGGCCCATTACCGAGGTAATGGCGGTTCGTACCGCCGTTGTCGGTAGAGAGGCGATCCGGCGGCGCGGCGACACGGCGCGCCGTACGACATCCAGAAGCCAATCATTACGAAAGGGCTTAATGATGTACTCGAATGCTCCCGTCCTGATTGCGTCGATGGCGCCCGGAATGGTGCCGTGGGCGGTCACCACGATAACCGGCAAGTCCTTGTCGAGATCTTTGAGCCGGCGCAATACCTCGTCACCGGAAATCCCAGGCATGCGATAGTCGAGGAGAACGGCATCTAGCCTGTGGTCGTTGGCTATTTCCAGACCTTTGGCACCAGCATCAGCCTCCATCACCTCGAAACCGGTTTCGGCCAGGACGTTCCGCATCGCCCAGCGCATGTCCTGGTCGTCGTCGATCACCAGAACCGTTCCCTGCGGATCAGCGGGCATGACCGCTCCGGTAGAACGGGCCGCATGAGGTAGCGACTACGGCATCCACGAATTCGAACCCGTGGTGGCCGACGCAGTCATTTCGGTGGTTTTCGACGTTTCGAGCGAGTTGGACGCGGAGGACCCTAATCGCGAAACCCGTGGTGCTTAGCAGACATCGATCAGCGAGGGGGTTGATCGGTGCCGCCACCGTCACCGGCCCTCGGTGGCGCCAAGAGATCCAACTAACCGGCTGAGTCTTCGCCCTGATTACAAGGGAGGTCGCGCCCATGGGCGACGGGCTGCCCGGACGCACGCAGGTCTGTTGGAGGGTACACCGAGGGGGTATGGGACACGCTCCTCGATAAAGATATTTGTTGGAGGGAATACACTGATTTTTCTAAATCAAATGGACTCTTAAAGATATCCTTCATCTAGATGATCCATATAAAAATATCCGGCGTGACATTTCTATAGATCGGTATTAATAGTGGCGCAGATGTTTTCTAAGGTGGCAACATCATCGCCATAAAATTTAAAAGAAAAATCGCTTCGGGCTACGCGATTTCCGTTTTAGCTTAAAGAGTAACGCATCGGCGGCGGAAACCGATGGCATTCTCACCAACCACCGGCGAGGAGCGGCTGTGGATGGCAAATCCCGGGCAGACCGTATTACAGCTCGTCGGTCGTCTCGATGGCCTGCCAACCGGCGCGGATGGGCGCTTCGTCGTCGAGTACGACCCGTGCTTGTCTGGGCTGGCCGCGCGCGACTCCTACCGGCTCGTGACGACGTCTAATATTGCCGAGGCGCGCGGTTTTCCCGATGGCGTCGAAGCGATCGACTATTGGCGCCAGGTCTGCCCGAACTTTCCGCGACGCGACGACGGGCGTCCGAACCGGCCGCTGGCCATCTTTTCCTGCACGCTCGCTCGGGTACGGGCCTGATCGGAACCGTTAGTGACGCGTCGAAATAGGCGGACGGCGTCCGCCGCCACGTGCCGCTGTGCCGATCGCTGTTGTCCGACACCTAGCGGAACCAGCGCTCGAGGCGCGGCACCCGCTTGGGATCAAGGCTCGCCTCGCCCTCGATCTGGCCCTCTATACCGGAGCGCGGATTTCCGATTGGGCGTATTTTGGTCCGCCCAATATCCGCACCCAGCCGGACGGCAGCGAGTTGCTCGTCTACACCGAACAAAAAGGGCGCCGGCGCGCCGTCAAGTCGCACGAGTTGCCGGTGCTGCCGGCATTGCGCGCCAGTATCGACGCTACCCCGGTCGGTCACCTCGTTTACCTGACAACTCCCGAGGGCAAGCCCTACAACCTGAAGAGCCTCGGCCAATGGTTTGTCGATCGCTGCAAGGAGGCCGGGTTGCCGAAGGGGCTCAGCGTGCACGGCTTGCGTAAATGCGCCGCGATCCGTGCCGCCGAGGGCGGCGCGACCGAGCACCAGCTGATGGCGTTGTTCGGGCTGGACGACCAGCAAGGAGGCGGGCAGCTATACCCGCCGGGTTAACCGTGCCCGCCTGGAGGCAGGGGCCGCTTCGCTGCTGGCGCCACGGCCGCGCGCCGGCGAGGAACGCAACGGCAACAAGAGGCCGCCGGAAGGGCCGAAAAAGGGCAAAAATTACACCCAGCGTAGGGGACGATAGGCACACAACCGGAACAAAATTACCCCACTATTTGCCCCGGTGGAGTCCTGTGGGGTAATTATCGCGAAAAACCCTTATTTTTCAACGCTATTTTTGAGCATTGGAGGCCGGAAGCGGAATCGAACCGCTGTACGAGGATTTGCAGTCCTCTGCATAGCCACTCTGCCATCCGGCCGGTCCCGTGATATAGGCGTCCACGCCGATTGTGGTCAAGCCGCGGGGAAACGATGCCGAGAAACCCGCCCGGCGGTGTTGCCGCGCGCCGGGCCGACCCATATATTCAAATGTTTCCGGCCTATGCCGGCTTCATGCCCAAGCCGGCTTCATACTTGGCTGGCTTAACGAAGGAATCGAGGATGGCGCGCGTTACCGTCGAGGATTGTGTGCTCCGGGTCCCGAACCGGTTCGAGCTGGTGTTGCTCGCCGGTCAGCGGGCGCGCGAGATTACCGCGGGGTCGCCGCTGTCGCTCGACCGCGACGACGACAAGAACCCGGTGGTCGCATTGCGCGAGATCGCCGAGGACGCGGTTTCGCTCGAACACCTGAAGGACGCGTTGGTGCGCGGCATGCAAAAGCATGTCGAGATGGACGAGCCCGAGGAGGCTCCCGAGCTCGAGCAGGGCCTGTTCGGCGCGGCCGAGCCGATCGGCTCGGTCATCGAAGAGGACCAAATCGATGGAGAGGCGGTCGACGACGAGCTCGACGCGGACATGCTCTCGGTCGAGGAGGAAGAAGACGAGCTGCTCGACCTGACCCCGGGCGACACGGAAAATTTCGAGGACCAGCCCTGATGGGCCACGCGTCGCGCCTGGACTGGGCCCCGGCCATCCGCTCGCGCTAGGGCGGGTGCGCGCGGTGCCCCGGTTCGCGCGGCGGCCCGCTCGCCGCCATGATCGGGCCATCGGCGCGGCCCTGAACGGGTCACGGACAGGGTACGCCGCGACATGATGCGGCAATTTGAACTGGTCGAGTTGGTCAAGGCCTACGATCCCGCCGCGGACGAGGCCGCCCTGGACCGTGCCTATGTCTATTCGATGAAGGCGCACGGCACTCAGCTGCGCGCCTCGGGCGACCCGTATTTCTCGCATCCGATCGAGGTCGCCGGGCTGCTCGCCCAGATGAAGCTCGATACCGCGTCGATCGTGACCGCGCTGCTGCACGACACGGTCGAGGACACGGTCGCCACGCTCGACGACATCGAGCGCTCGTTCGGCTCCGAGATCGCCCGGCTGGTCGATGGCGTGACCAAATTGTCCCGCCTTGAATTGCAGTCGGACCAGACCAAGCAGGCCGAGAATTTTCGCAAGCTGGTCCTCGCGATGTCCGAGGACATCCGCGTGCTACTGGTCAAATTGGCCGACCGGCTGCACAACATGCAGACGCTGCGGTTTATCAAGAGCGACGAAAAGCGCCGCCGCATCGCCCGCGAGACGATGGACATCTACGCGCCGCTGGCCGAGCGGATCGGCATGCATCGGATGAAGGACCAGCTCGAGGATCTGGCCTTTGCCGAGCTGCATCCCGACGCGCGCACCAGCATCACCACCCGCCTCGGCTTTCTGCGCGACAAGGGCGGCGGCGTGGTGCCGCGGATCATCGCCGAGCTGTCGCGCAAACTGAAGGAGGCCGGGGTCGACGCCACTGTGTCGGGGCGCGAAAAATCGGCCTATTCGATCTGGCGCAAGATGCAGCACAAGGACGTGACCTTCGAGCAGCTCTCCGACGTGATGGCGTTTCGCGTCCTGGTCGACGGCATCGGCGACTGCTACCACGCGCTCGGGGTGATCCACTCGGCCTATCACGTCGTTCCTGGCCGGTTCAGGGACTACATCTCGACCCCCAAGCCGAATAATTACCGCTCGGTCCATACCGGCGTAATCGGACCCGAGCGTCAGCGCATCGAGGTCCAGATCCGCACCCGCGAAATGCACGAGGTGGCCGAGCTCGGCGTCGCCGCGCATTGGACCTACAAGCAGGGCGCAGGACGCACTGACGGGCCGCAATACCGCTGGCTGCGCGAGTTGCTGGAAATCCTCGACCACGCCTCCGGCCCCGAGGAGTTTCTCGAGCACACGCGGCTCGAGATGTTCCACGATCAGGTCTTCGCCTTCACCCCCAAGGGCGACCTGATCGCGCTGCCGCGCGGCGCGACCCCGATCGACTTCGCCTATGCCGTTCACTCGCAGATCGGCGACAAATGCGTTGGCGCCAAGATCAACGGCCGGCTGTTGCCACTGCGCACGGAGCTGACCAACGGCGACCAGGTCGAGATCGTCACCTCGAAGGCTCAGACTCCATCGCCTGACTGGGAGAGCTTTGTCGTCACCGGCAAGGCGCGGGCGCGCATCCGTCGCTTCGTGCGCACCCAGCAGCGCACCCAATACCTCGATCTTGGCCGTGCCATCGTGCAAAAGGCGTTTCGCCAGGACGGACAGGAATTTTCCGAGCGTCCGCTCGAAGCCGTGTTGAAGATCTTCAATTGCCAGAATGTCGAGGATCTCTACGTCGCGGTCGGGGAAGGGATCGCGACCGGTCGCGAGGTCGTCAACGCCGCCTTTCCCCAGCACGCCGACGCCAAGAACAAGGTCGTGCCGCTCGCCCGCGCCCGGCGCAAGGGGCGTCCGAATGAGAGCGCGGTCCCGATCCGCGGGCTGATCCCCGGGATGGCGTTGCACTTCGCCGGTTGTTGCCACCCGCTGCCCGGTGATCGCATCGTCGGCATCGTCATCACCGGCAAGGGCGTAACCATCCATACGATCGACTGCGACACGATCGAGAGCTTCGCCGACGAGCCCGAGCGCTGGCTCGACGTCGCCTGGACCAGCGATGAGGCCGAGGCCGTCCATGTCGGCCGGATCAACGTCACGATCGCCAACGAGCCCGGCAATCTTGGAAGTTTGACCACGACGATCGGCAAGCAGGGCGGTAACATCAGCAATCTGAAGATCACCAACCGGTCGACCGATTTTTTCGAGATCATGGTCGACATCCAGGTCGCCGACGTCAAACAACTGACCACGATCATCGCCGCGCTGCGCGCGACGCCGGTCATCAACTCGGTCGAGCGCGCGCGCGGCTGAGCCTTAACCCTAGCGCTGGCCCTGGCGCCGGAATGGAGCGCGATGATCCTCGGCGTCGGCAGCGATCTGGTCGACATCCGCCGCATCGAAGAGGCGATCAAGCGATTCGGCGATCGCTTTCTCGACCGCATCTTCACCGAGACTGAGCGCCGTCGCTGCGATCGGCGGGCCAATCCGGCGGCGAGCTACGCGCGTCGCTTCGCCGCCAAGGAAGCCACCTCGAAGGCGCTCGGTACCGGGTTTCGCAGCGGCGTCTATTGGCGCGACCTTGGGGTCGTCAACTTGCCCTCGGGCCAGCCGGGCATGCGGTTGACCGGCGGCGCCTTGCGCCGGCTCGAGGCGATCACCCCGCCAGGAATGACCGCACGGCTCGATGTCAGCCTGACCGACGAACCGCCGATCGCCCAGGCGGTGGTGATCATCACCGCGGTGCCGGCGCCGCCGACGGAAGCCGGCTGAGATGACTCCGGTGCACCCTTGACTTGCCGCCTGCCGCTAGGCTTGATCCCGCTTGAGTCAACGGGCACCCTCAGGCGATGAAATCCAATCCGGCCTCAAAGGTCATATCCAAGAAAAAATCCTCGGGCGGGATTTTCGAGACCATAAAGACCATTATTTACGCGGTGCTGATCGCGCTGGTGGTTCGTACGGTCGCCTATGAACCTTTCAATATCCCATCGGGTTCGATGATCCCGGCATTGTTGGTTGGCGACTACTTGTTTGTTTCCAAATTTTCATACGGATACAGCCGCTATTCGCTGCCGTTTGACCTGCCGCTGTTTTCGGGGCGAATCTTTTCCCGCCCGCCGGAGCGCGGCGATATCGCCGTGTTCAAATTGCCGACCGACAATTCGACCGACTACATCAAGCGCATCGTCGGCCTGCCCGGCGACCGCATTCAAATGCGCAATGGCTTGCTTTACATTAATGATAAACTGCTGCCGCGCCGACAGATTGAAGATTACATCGATCGGGACCACCCTGGCAGCCCGCCATTGTCCCAATACATTGAAACCTTACCGAATGGACGCGATCACCGGATAATTCTTGGCCGAGAACGCGGGAACCTCCTGAATGTTCCCGCAACCAATAATACGATTTGCGATGTGAAATTATTCGATATGTCGAGATATGATGCCCATAATACATGTATATACGTGGTGCCGTCCGATCATTATTTTGGCATGGGCGATAATCGCGACAGTTCGCAGGATAGTAGGGTGCTGACGGCGGTGGGCTATATCCCGGCTGCGAATCTGGTCGGACGGGCGGAGTTCATCTTCTTCTCGACCGATGGCTCGGCCCACTGGTGGGAAGTGTGGCGCTGGCCGTTCGCGATTCGTTACGCCCGACTGTTCCACGGGGTCAACTAGCGCGAGAGGTGCCTCTGACCAGTACCGTGCCCCGCGAGGAGCCAGCCCGGCTGATCGGCCACGTCTTCACCCGGCCCGAATTGCTCGCCGAGGCGCTGACTCATCCGAGCGCGATCCTGCCCCCGCGTCCCGCGGGGCGACGCGGGGCGCGGGGCCGGGCACCGTTGCGCCGGGTCTATGAGCGGCTTGAATTCCTCGGCGACCGGGTGCTCGGTCTGGTCATCGCCGAACTGTTGTGGCGGCGCTTTGAAAACGAGGCCGAGGGACCGCTGACGCGCCGCCTGACCCATCTCGTCCGCCGCGAAACCTTGGCCCGGGTCGCCGAGGCAATCGGGCTCGACCGCCACCTGATCCTATCGCCGGCCGAGGCGGCGGCGGGCGCGGCGCGCAACCCGGCGATCCTCGCCGATGCCTGTGAGGCCGTGATCGCGGCGATCTATCTCGATGCCGGGTATCAGGCCGCGGTCGATTTCGTGCATCGCTGGTGGGAGCCGCTGATCGCCGAGATGGACGGCCCGCCGCGCGACCCCAAGACAACCCTGCAGGAATGGGCCCAGGGGCGTGGATTGGCCTTGCCCGTCTATGATCTGGTCGCGACCAGCGGCCCCGATCACGCGCCGCGCTTTACCGTCGCCGCCCGGGTCACCGGGTTCGACGAAGCGGTCGCCACCGCCTCGTCGAAGCGCGCGGCGGAGGCCGGGGCCGCGGCGGTGCTGCTCGAACGCCTCGCCGACGCCGGCTGACCGGGATGGTAGACGACCAGGCGGCCATACCGGCCACGCGTTGCGGCTATGTCGCGTTGATCGGCGCGCCCAATGCCGGCAAGTCGACCCTGCTCAACCTGTTGATCGGCCGCAAGCTCGCGATCGTCTCGCCGAAAGTGCAGACTACCCGCAGCCGGCTGCTCGGGATCGCGATCGCCGGGCCGGCGCAGCTTGTCTTTGTCGACACGCCCGGCATTTTCGAGCCCCGCCGCCGCCTCGATCGCGCGATGGTGGCCGCGGCCTGGGCGGGCGCGGCCGATGCCGACGAGACCGTGTTGCTGGTCGACGCGGCGCAGGCCGCCCAGCGCGGCATCGACCGCGATACCAGGCACATCATCGAGCGCCTCGCCGAGCGCAAGCGGCGCGCGATCCTCGCGCTCAACAAGATTGATGTCGTCCGCCGCGATACACTGTTGGGCCTCGCCGACAAGTTGTTTCGCGGCGGCGGTTTCGACCAGGTGTTCATGGTGTCGACATTGACCGGCGACGGGGTCGACGACCTCAAGCGACATCTCGCCGAGATCGTGCCGTCAGGCCCGTTCCTGTTCCCCGAGGACCAGCTCTCGGACGCCCCCGAGCGCTGGCTCGCGGCCGAGATCACGCGCGAGCAGGTGTTTCTGCAATTGCACGACGAACTGCCCTACGCGGTCACGGTCGAGACCGAGAGCTGGCAGGAGCGCAAGGACGGCAGCGTGCGCATCGACCAGGTCGTCTACGTGCGCCGGGCCAGTCAGCGCGCGATTGTGCTCGGCGACCGCGGCCAGCGCGTCAAGACGATCGGTGCCCGCGCCCGGGCTGAGCTCGAACGCCTGCTCGACCGCCGCGTGCACCTATTCCTGTTCGTCAAGATCCGCGACAACTGGATCGAGGACCCCGAGCGCTTCGCCGCCCTCGGCCTCGATTTCAATGCCTAAGTCGCACGCGCGATGGAGTGGCGGGACATCGGCTTCGTACTGACCGCGCGGCGGCACGGCGAGAGCGCGCTGATCGTTGAATTATTGACGTGCGAGCACGGCCGCCATGCCGGTCTGGTGCGCGGCGGCCAGTCGCCGCGGCGGCGCGCGCTGCTGCAATCGGGGAATGCGGTCGCGGTGACCTGGCGCGGTCGCTTGCCCGAACACCTCGGCACGGTCGAGTGCGAGCTGATCCGCGCCCATGCCGCGCGGTTCCTCGAACACCCGGGACGGCTCGCCGCGCTGGCCGCCGCCGCCGCATTGGTCGCGGTGGCCTTGCCCGAGCGCGAGCCGCACGGCGACGTCTATCTGTCCTTTGCCGGGTTGATCGACCGGCTCGATTCGGCCGATGCCTGGCCACGGCACTACATCGCCTGGGAACGCGATCTGCTCGCCGCGCTCGGCTTTGGCCTTGATCTGAGCTGTTGCACGGTAACCGGCACGACCGACGATCTGGCCTATGTCTCGCCCCGTACCGGCCGCGCGGTGTCGCGCGACGCGGGCCGGCCCTATCATGATAAGCTCTTGACATTGCCAGATTTTCTCTATCGCGACACACCCGCCGACGCGGCCGGGATCGTCGCCGGGCTGGCGCTGACCGGGCATTTTTTGCGGTATCATCTGCTGTTGCCGCAGCAGCGCGAACTGCCGGAGGCGCGCGGCCGCTTGGTCGAGCAAATGCGGCGCGCGACCGAGGTTGATATCATTCCGAGTTAACGAAGACAGGGATGCCGGCTGGGATGTCCGATACCGCTTTAGGCGGCGAAATCCGCGATGTCGATTTCGCCGACGCGCTCGGCGAGCGTTATCTGTCCTACGCGCTGTCGACGATCATGGCGCGCTCGTTGCCGGATGTGCGCGACGGGTTGAAGCCGGTGCACCGGCGCATCCTGCACGCGATGCAGCAGCTCCGGCTCGATCCCGGTTCCGGCTACAAGAAATGTGCCCGCGTCGTCGGCGACGTGATCGGCAAGTTCCACCCGCACGGCGAAATCGCGGTGTACGAGGCATTGGTCCGCCTGGCGCAGGATTTCGCCCAGCGCTACCCGCTGGTCGACGGCCAGGGCAATTTCGGCAATATCGACGGCGATAACGCCGCGGCGATGCGCTATACCGAAAGCCGGCTGTCCTCGGTCGCCGCGGCGATGCTCGACGGGCTCGACGAGGACGCGGTCGATTTCCGAGCGACCTATGACGGCGACGATCACGAGCCGGTCATCTTGCCGGCGCGGTTCCCAAACCTGCTCGCCAACGGCGCTTCCGGCATCGCGGTCGGCATGGCGACCAGCATCCCGCCGCACAATCTCGGCGAGATCTGCGCCGCGCTGCTGCATCTGATCGAGCAGCCTTCTTGCCCGGTTGGCGAATTGATCGCGCAAATGCCCGGCCCCGATTTCCCGACCGGCGGAGTGCTCGTCGAGCCGCCCGAGAACATCGCCGAGGCCTATGCGACCGGTCGCGGCAGCTTCCGCCTGCGGGCGCGCTGGTCGCGGGAGATGCTGGCTCACGGGGTCTACCAGATCGTCATCGACCAGATTCCCTACCAGGTGCCAAAGGGGCGGCTGATCGAAAAGATCGCCGCCCTGCTGGAGGAAAAGAAACTGCCGCTGTTGGCCGATATCCGCGACGAATCGACCGAGGACGTGCGGGTCGTCCTCGAGCCCAAGACCCGCAATGTCGATGCCGCCGTGTTGATGGAGCAATTGTTCCGGCTGACCGAGCTGGAAGTGCGGGTGCCGCTCAACCTCAACGTCCTCGACGGGACCGGCATCCCGCGGGTGATGAACTTGCGGGAGGCGTTGCAGGAATTTCTCGACCACCGCCGCACGGTATTGCAGCGGCGCAGCCGGCATCGCCTCGCCGCGGTCGCCCGCCGTATGGAGATATTGCGCGGGCTGATCATCGTCTATGTCAACCTCGACGAAATCATCCGCATCATCCGCGAGGAAGACGACCCCAAGGCCATGATGATGGCGCGCTGGAGCCTCAACGAGGTCCAGGTCGAGGCGATCCTCAATATGCGGTTGCGCGCGTTGCGTCGGCTCGAGGAGATCGCGATCGGCAAGGAGCTCGACACCCTCGCCGCCGAGTCGGCGGGGCTCGAGGCGTTGCTCGCCAGCGACAAGCGACAGTGGCGGGCGCTCGCCAAGGAAGTAGCCGGGACGCAGGCCGAGTTCGGTGGCGATACGCCGCTCGGCCGCCGCCGCACCGAGCTTGCCGCAGCGCCGCTCGCGGTCGAAATCCCGGCCGCCGCTCTCGTCGAGCGCGAGGCGGTCATGGTGCTGTGTTCGCGGAAAGACTGGATCCGGGCGATCAAGGGTCACAATTTTTCCGCCGCCGACCAGAAATACAAGGAAGGCGACGGTCCACGCTTCGCGATCGCCGCCGAGACCACGGACCGCCTGGTGATCTTTGCCAGCAATGGCCGTTTCTACACGCTCGCGGCCGATCGCCTGCCCGGTGGGCGCGGCCAGGGCGAGCCGCTGCGTCTGATGATCGACCTGCCTAACGAGCACGAGATCGTCGCGATGTTTCCGTACCGCCCGGGCCTCAAATTGCTGGTCGCGGCGAGTGACGGCCGCGGCTTTCTCGTCGACGGCGAGGAGGCATTGGCGCAGACCCGGGCCGGCAAGCAGGTGCTGAACCCGGCATCCGCCGCGATGGCGAAGATTTGCGTGCCGGTCGAGGGGGACGCCGCGGCCTTTGTCGGCGACAACCGCCGCATGCTGATCGTCGATCTGACCGAGATCCCGGAGATGTCGCGTGGGCGCGGCGTGATCTTGCAGCGCTATCGCTCGGGCGGGCTCGTCGACGCGAGGATGCTGCGCCTCGCCGACGGCCTCTCCTGGCGCCAGGGCGAAACCCGCACCCGCACCGAAATCGACCTGACCCCATGGCGCGGCCCGCGCGGCGGCGCCGGGCGCAGCGTGCCGCAGGGCTTCCCGCGCTCGGGCCGGTTCAGCTGAGGCGATCCGGTCGCAGACGATAGGCTAGCCAGTAGACGATCGCGACAAAGACGCTGCCGCCGACGATGTTTCCCAGCGTGACCGGGACCAGATTGGCGACGAACGCCGACGGGGTGATGTCGGCTCCGGTCAGCATCGCGATCGGGATCAAATACATGTTGGCGACAGAATGCTCGAATCCGAGAGCGACGAACGCGGTGATCGGAAACACGATCGCGAGCATCTTGCCGGTGACGTCATGCGCGGCCAGGCATAGCCAAACCGCGAGGCAGACCAATGTGTTGCACAATATGCCCCGAAAGAACGCCTGGCTGAACCCCAACTCGGTCTTGGCGAGCGCGATGGCGATCGCCGTCTTGCCCAATCCGCCGCCGGAATTGCTGCAGACGCCGGACCAGTGCACGAGGAACGCGGTGGCGATCGCGCCGATGAAATTCGCGACGTAGACCAGCATCCAATTCCTCAATACCCGGCGCGTGGTGATGCGGCCGTCGGCCCAGCCGAGCACGATCAGATTGTTGCCGGTGAACAGTTCGGCGCCGGCCACGACGACGAGAATCAAGCCGAGCGAAAACGCGATGCCGCCGAGAATACGAACCGGCCCCGATGCTGCATCGGCGCCTGTTATCGCGGCCGTGTAGAACACCGCGCCAAAGGCGATAAAGGCGCCGGCGAGAACGCCCAATGTCACCGTCGGCACCACCGGGGCGGCGGCCTTCCTGATCCCGATTGCTTCGACCTTGAGCGCGATCTGCTCGGGCGAATAGGCATCGGCGATGGGCGGCGTTGGCGAGAGAATGTGGTCGTCCGGCATGGTTCCTCCGTGGCGGCTCCGCTGTCAGCCGCGCGGGCGACATGCCCTGATCTCGCTCAACGCCGATCGAAATCGACCGCGTTGGTATTGGCGCCGCACAGCAATACGGCGACCCGCTCGCCCGGCGCGGGACGGTAACGCCCGGACAACAGCGCCGCCAGCGCGGCGGCACCTCCCGGCTCGGCGGCGATCCGCAGGGCTTCCCACAACCGGCGCTGCGCGTCGGCGATCGCCGCGTCCTCGACCAGCACGGCCCGCTCGATAAAGCGCTGCGCGATCGGGAACATCAATGTTCCGACTCGGCGCGGCGCCAGCGAATCGGCGGCGATGCCGCCCGCCGGCGCGTCGACCGGCCGCCCGGCGGCAAGCGCGTCGTGCAAGGTCGGCGCGGTCTCGGGCTCGACCGCGACGATGCGGATACGCCCCGCGTACCACGCGGCGATGCCACCGATCAGCCCGCCGCCGCCAACCGCGACCAGCAATGTGTCGATGCCCGGTCGATCCTGTTCGAGCTCGATCCCGACCGAACCCTGGCCCAGCAGGGTCTCGGGCTGGTCGTAGGCGTGCACCGGCAACGCGCCGGTCTGGGCGGTAAACGCCTCGCTGGCGGCGAGCGCGTCGGCGTAGACCTCGCCGGTCACGATCAATTCGGCGCCGTACCCGCGGATGCGCGCCAGTTTGGCGGCCGAGGTGACGCGCGGGACAAAGATCGTCGCCTTGATCCCGAGCCGCATCGCGGCATAGGCGATCGCCGCGCCGTGATTGCCGCCCGAGGCGGCGACCACGCCCGCGCGGGGCGCCCGCCGCGTCAGCAGATTGGCGAAGGCTCCGCGCGGCTTGAACGAGCCGGTGTGTTGCAGGAATTCGAGCTTGAGCGCGAGCGGTCGCGGCTCGGCTCCGAAATCCCCGGCATCGACGTCGATGACCGGGGTGCGCCGGATGTGCCGGCGGATCTGTGCTTCGGTCTCGGCGATCGTCGCGCGGTCGATCGAGGGGAAGGGGTTCATCGCCGGAGGCTCAGACCCGGGTCGGCGACGAGCGCCAGCCGAGCGATCCGCTGGCGAAAAGCCGTCGTAGGAACCGCTTCGCCGGCGCCTCGACGACCCGGTAGAACAAATACGACAGCAGCAAGATCAGGCTCATCACGATCGCCAGGTGCGGCACCGCGTAGGCGCTGTCGAGCCCGGTGTGAAACATGACGCGGCTGGCATAGGGGTGGGTCAGATAGGTCGAATAGCTGATATCGCCGAGAAAGCGCGGGATCTGCCCGGCCAGCACCCGGGCGATCGCGGACCCGCCCAGCGCCATTGCCAGGATCAGCAGATAGCACGACGGCGCGAACAGGAAATTCATGTGCAAGGTGACCAGGAACGCGGGCAGCGAGTGGTTGCCGGCCGCCAGCCACGGTTCGCGCGGGCCGAGATAGGCGAACCCCGCGAACAATGCGATCAGGGTCGTCACACCGGCCCAGGCGACCAGGCCGGGCCGCGCTGGAACGGCCAGCGGCCGGCGCCGGATCAACAGAAAGAGCTGGCAGGTCAGCACCCCGCCGATGAACTCGAAAATCCGCAGATAGGGCGAAACGTAAAGCAGCCAGCGATAGAACGAATTGTTGAAATCCGCGGTCCGCGCCGGAAACTGCGGCAATTGCGCCAGCGCGAATGGCTCCCACGCGTCGCGGGTCAGAAACAGCGCGTAAAACACTAAGTACGCCGCGACGCATAATCCGATCAGCGCGACCAGGCAGCGCCGGACGGTCTGGATTCGCGCCAGCCGGTACAGGCACAGCGCATAGGCGACATAAAAGAACAGTTCGGTCGAGACCGACCACGACAGGCCGAAATACCAGCCGGCGAGGATGTTGCCGTCGACCTGAAACGGCCACCAGCTCCAATACCCGAGTACACAGGCCGCCAGGGTCGGAAAATTCGCCGCCAACCGCAGCGGCGGTCCCATCGGCGTGAAGACGAACGCGTAGGCGAACAATACGAAGTACAGCGGATAGATGCGCGACACCCGGGCGATCGCGAACTCGCGCGCCGCGCCGCGCCAGCCGGCGCCGAATGCCTCGGAATAGACATAGTGGATAATGAAGCCGCTGAGCGTGAAGAATAGCGGCATGCCGATCCCGGCGACCGCCAGCCAATCCGGATAGGAATGCCCGAACGCGATGGTAAAGGCGGCGATAAAGCGCAGACCGGTGAGGGCGTCGATATTGTCGCGCGCGATCGTCATTGTGGTGCCGGCCTGGGTGCTTCACACAAAGAGGGGTCAATCCGCCGCAATACCGCCGCGCCGCGCCGGGTTGCCGGGGCTTCCGTGCTAGTTTACATCGCTCGGGGAGTTGCGTTACGGGTATTCGCGCATGAACGAGACCAGCGGCAATCCGTCGATCCAGCCCGACGCGACGCTCGACGCGACCGGGCTGTTATGCCCGCTGCCGGTGCTGAAGGCGCGCCGCGCGCTGAAGGCGGTACCCGCCGGCGGGGTGCTCGAAGTGCTGGCGACCGACCCCGGCGCGGTCAAGGATTTCGAGCATTTCTGCCGCACGACCGGGTGCGATTTGCTCGAATCGAGCGGAGAGCCCGGCGGCGTCCTGCGGTTTCGCCTGAAGAAGCCGGCTTGACATCGGCGGCGCCGTCGCCATTTTCTGCCCCCATGATCGGCACGCCCCCGACCCTGCGACGACGAATGCGCTAGCAGCCCCGCGCCTGGCGGGGCTGCTCACGGCGTTTCCATTGGTGGCGCGCCGGTGTTGTCTCAGCCTCCGTCAGCAGGGTGTCTTCGATGTCCGAGAGTGTGATCGCCCGCCGCGTCGTCGGCGGCCATTCCTATCAAATCGACACCGACCCGAACCGGCTCGATATCGGGGCGATCCGCGATTTCCTGGCGAATTGCTCGCATTGGGCGCGTGGCATCCCGCTTGGCGTATTGCAGCGGGCAATCGCCAACTCGATCGTGTTCGGGCTTTATCGCGACGGCACGCAGATCGGGTTCGCGCGCGTGGTCACCGATGAGGCGACCTTTGCCTATCTCGCCGATGTCTTTGTCGTCGCCGATCTGCGCAACGAGGGGCTCGGGCGCTGGCTGGTCGAAACGATCCTCGGCGATCCGCGCGTTCAGGGGCTGCGCCGCTGGCTGCTGGTCACCCGTGACGCGGCCAGCCTCTATCGTCGCTGCGGCTTTACCGATCCGTGCGCCGGGCTGCATTACCTCGAGCGGGTCGATCCGAACGTCTATGACGGGGCCTGACTCCGCCTGTATTCTGCGCCGGCGACATAGCGAGGAGAGCCAGATGGTTGCGATGATCACGACACCGCGGCTGATGGCGGTGGGCGGCGGCGCCCTCGCCGAATTGCCGGGCCTCCTCGCTCGCATCGGCGTGGCGCGGCCGCTGATCGTGACCGACCCCTATATCGCCAAGAGCGGCGTCCTCGACCGGCTGACCGGCCTGCTCGACGGCGCGCATCTGCCGTGGAATGTATTTTCCGACACGGTGTCGGACCCGACCACCGAGATCATCGAGATCGGCGTAAGCCGGCTGCGCGAGGGCGATTACGACGGTCTCGTCGCGATCGGCGGCGGCAGCCCGATCGACACCGCCAAGGCGATGTCGGTGCTCCATGCCAATGGCGGCGCGATGCGCGACTACAAGGTGCCGAACGAGATCCCCAAGGCCGGGCCGCCGATCGTCGCGATCCCGACCACCGCCGGCACCGGCTCGGAGGCGACCCGGTTCACCGTGATCACCGACACCGCGACCGACGAAAAGATGCTGATCGCCGGGCTCGCCTGCTGCCCGACCGCCGCGATCGTCGATTACGAATTGACCCTGACGATGCCATTACGGCTGACCGCCGATACCGGGATCGACAGCCTGACCCATGCGATCGAGGCCTATGTCAGCCGCCGTGCCAACCCCTATACCGACGGGCTGGCGCGGCACGCGATGGGCCTCATTGCCCGCAACATCCGCACCGCCTGCGCCACCCCCGACGACCATGCCGCGCGTGAGGCGATGATGCTCGGCGCGACCACCGCCGGGATGGCTTTCTCCAACGCCAGCGTCGCGCTCGTCCACGGCATGAGCCGGCCGATCGGCGCCTTTTTCCATGTGCCGCACGGATTGTCGAACGCGATGCTGCTGCCCGAGATCACCGCCTTTTCGGCACCGGCCGCGCTCGACCGCTACGCCGATTGCGCCCGCGCGATGGGGGTGGCCGAGGAAGGCGAGGGCAGCCAAGCGGCGGTCGCGCGCCTGCTCGACGCGCTGCGCCGGCTCAACGACGACCTCAAGGTGCCGTCGCCGCGCGCCTATGGCATTGCCAAGGAACGCTACGACGAACTGTTGCCGGTGATGGCCAGCCAGGCGCTCGCTTCCGGCTCGCCCGCCAACAATCCGCGCGTGCCGTCGAGCGACGAGATCATCGCGCTGTATCAAAGGGTGTATGGGTAGCCCTCACCCGGCTCGTTGCACTCGTCACCCTCTCCCGCCAGCGGGAGAGGGAAGGGCCCCATCGCGATAGCGATGGGAAGGGTGAGGGATGGCGGTGAATTAGGCCAACTTCACCTGAAGCTCGTCGCCCTCGATTCGCGCCGGGTAGGTCTTGACGCCGGCGACGCAGGGCGGGGACGTGGCCTTGCCGGTCTTGATGTCGAAGCGGCCGGCGTGCAGCGGGCATTCGATCTCGCCCTTGTCGGGCCAGCCATCCGACAATTTGGCGTAAGCGTGGGTGCAGATGTTGTCGGTGGCGAACACGGCGCCGTCGAGGTCGTAAATCGCGATCTCGCGGCCGGCGATAACGATCCCGATCACGTCGCCCTCGCCCAGATCGCCGCGATCGGCGACTTTCACCCATCCGTCGTCAGTGCTCATGCCCGATATCCACCCCCTCATCATCCCGGCGAAGGCCGGGACCCACTCCCGCCGTAGATACCGGACGGAGTTTATCCTCGGGCCGGCATGACAATAGGAAATTCAGTCGGTCCCTCATCGGGGAGAACATCGGCGAGTCCTCGCGGGGCTCGCTTTATGGCCGATCGGCGACCCGTGGCGGCCGAGCGAGGAAGGCCGGCATGTGATCGCCGAACGCGGCGCTGCTCGGCGCTTCCGGCCTTCGGGCGGCGGCCGGGCGCGGCCGCTCGCGTTCGGCGGCGCGCGGGAACGGGGTGACGTTGGCTTCGGCCGCGGCGCGCGGCTGCGGGGTCTCGCGCGAGCCTTCGCCGCGCCGGGGGCGGCGAGCGGCGGGTTGCGCGGGCTTGGCGCGCACCGGGGCGTGCTCGGGCCGCGCCCGTCCGCGCCGGCGGTAGCCGTCTTCGTATTCGAGTTCGACGGATGCGATCCCATCGATCGTCACCGGCGGAATCTCGTTGCCGATCAGTTTGACGATCGCCGCGACCGCCTTGCCGTCTTCGGGCGCCGCCAGCATGAACGAGCGGCCCGAAAGCCCGGCCCGTCCGGTGCGGCCGATGCGGTGCACGTAATCCTCGGCGTGATAGGGCACGTCGAAGCAGAACACGTGGCTGAGCCCGGCGATATCGAGGCCGCGGGCGGCGACATCGCTGGCGACCAACAGGCGAATCTCGTCGTTCTTGAAGCGGGCGAGGGTCTCGGTCCGCTTCGGCTGCGGCATGTCGCCATGCAAGGCCGCCGCGTCGAGGCCGTGGCGGGTCAGCGATTTATAGAGGATATCGACGTCGCGCTTGCGGTTGCAGAAGATCAGCGCGTTCTTGACGTCCTCGGATTGGATCAGCCGGCGCAACGCCTCGCGCTTGTCTTCAGGCGCGACGACGACGAGCGACTGCGCGACCATCGTCGCCGGCGATGCCGGCGGGGCCACCGAAACCTCGACCGGGTTGTTCAGAAACGCATCGGCGAGCCGGCGGATTTCGGGCGGCATCGTCGCCGAAAAGAACAGGGTCTGCCGCGTCTTGGGCAGCCATCCGACGATGCGCTCGACATCGGGGATAAAGCCCATGTCGAGCATGCGGTCGGATTCGTCGATGACCAGGATGCGCACATCGGACAGCAGGATGCGGCCGCGCTCGAACAAATCTATCAGCCGGCCGGGGGTCGCGATCAACACGTCGACGCCGCGGTCGAGCTTGCGCTCCTGGTCGGTAAAGCTCTCGCCGCCGATCAACAGCGCCGTGCTCAGCCGATGATATTTGCCGTAGACCTCAAAGGCGACCGCGACCTGGGTCGCCAATTCGCGGGTCGGCTCGATGATCAGCGAGCGTGGCATCCGCGCCCGGGCCCGCCCGGCGGCGAGTTTGTCGATCATCGGCAGCGCAAAGCTGGCGGTCTTGCCGGTGCCGGTTTGGGCACATCCCAGCAGATCTTGCCCGGCCTTGACGAAAGGGATGGCTTGTTGCTGGATCGGCGTGGGATTTGTATAGCCGGCGTCTGATATTGCCTGAAGAATTTCAGGCGACAGTCCAAGTTCAGAAAAATTCATCGAGCAGAGGTTACCTTATGCATGAATTTAGTAGGTTCATTCCGTCTTTAATTGGGGTAGACGGCCGAAAAGTCAATTGTTTTCGCCGATTTCGGTCATGCCAATTCGACACGGCGGCATCCCGCGTTCGTCCGTCGCGAAATAGTAACAAATCGCCATTGGGACGGCTCAACGTCGACGAAATTGTGGGCGCGCGGTCATTGGCGGAGCAACGGTGTCCTTGTGGCGGAAATTGATCCGGCCCTTGGTCAGATCATAGGGCGTCATCTCGACCGTGACCCGGTCGCCGGCGAGAATGCGGATACGATTCTTCTTCATTTTGCCGGAGGAGTAGGCGAGCGTCTCGTGCCCGTTATCGAGGCGGACGCGAAACCTTGCATCGGGCAACAGCTCAAGCACGGTTCCTTCAAATTCGAGCAAGTCTTCTTTTGGCAATGAGGTCTCCTCGCATGAAAAGGGGCGCCGCGGCGCCCCTTGGTTGGCGCCCGACCGCTAGGCCGGGCGCAAATTGACGGCCGATACGCGGCCTCGCTGACCTTCTTCGAGCTCGTAGGTCAGCTTTTGGTTCTCCTGCAATCCATCCATCCCGGCCTGCTCGACCGCGGAGACATGGACGAAAACGTCAGCGCCGCCATTCTCCGGCCGGATAAAGCCGTAGCCCTTTTGCGCGTTGAACCATTTGACCGTTCCGGTCGCCATAACGGGCACTCCAGTTGAGTATCGGGCCGCCGCAGCGATGCGGCGGATCGGACGTCGATCGGATCGGGAGACACCCGGCGCCCGCGCGAGCACCGGCCGTGCGGCCGAACCCAACCAAGTCGACGGCCAACTAGGTAAGCCGCGGCTTCGGATTCCGCAAGGGCCAGGGCGCCGCTCGCCCGCCGCCGGGTTTCGCCGACCGCCCTCAGACGTCGAGATCGTGGGCAAACCGGGCGTTCTTTTGAATATAGTCGAAGCGCAGTTCCGGCCGCCGCCCCATCAACGTCTCGACCAGCTGTTCGGTGCGGGCGAACGCCTCGCATGGCGCCTCGATCGCCGCCGCGTCGTCCCGCGGCGGGACTTTCACTCGCAACAGGGTTCGCCGCGCCGGGTCCATCGTCGTGGCCTTTAGATAGCGCGCCGGCATCTCGCCCAGCCCTTTGAAGCGGCTGATTTCGACCTTGCCGCGGCCGGTGAAATCGGTGCGCATCAATTCCTCGCGGTGGAGGTCGTCGCGAGCATACAAGGTCAGCTCTCCCTGGGTCAGCCGGTACAGCGGCGGCAAGGCCAGAAATAGGTGCCCATTGTCGACCAATTGCGGCATCTCGCGGAAAAAGAAAGTCATCAGCAGCGAGGCGATGTGGGCGCCGTCGACATCGGCGTCGGTCATGATGATGACACGCTCGTAACGCAGCGCGTCTTCGCGATACTGCCTGCCGGCGCCGGCCCCGAGCGCTAGGATGATGTCGGACAACTCCTGATTTGCCCGCATCTTGTCGGCCGAGGCGCTGGCGACGTTGAGGATCTTGCCCCGCAGCGGCAGGATCGCCTGCGTCTCGCGCGCGCGCGCCTGCTTGGCCGACCCGCCGGCGCTATCCCCCTCGACCAGAAATATCTCGGTCCCGGCGGCCTGGCCGCGGGTGCAGTCGGCGAGCTTGCCCGGCAGGCGGAGCTTGCGGGTCGCGGTCTTGCGCGACAATTCCTTTTGCTGCCGCCGCCGCTGGCGCTCTTCGGCGCGCTCGGCGATGCGGTCGAGCAATACCCGCGTCATCGCCGGGTCGGCGCCGAGCCAGTGATCGAAATGATCGCGCAATGCGTTCTCGACCAGCCTTGTGGCCTCGGCCGAGGCCAGACGCTCCTTGGTCTGCCCCTGGAATTGCGGGTCGCGCAGGAACAGCGACAGCAGCATCGCCGCGCCCGAGGTGACGTCCTCGCCAGTCGCCTGGGCGATGCGGCGGTTGGCGACCAACTCGCCATAGGCCTTGATCCCGCGCATCAGCGCGTTGCGCAGTCCGGTCTCATGGGTTCCCCCTTCGGGGGTCGGGATCGTGTTGCAGTAGGAGTGGCAAAAGCCCTCATCCTCGTCATCTGGCCACGCCACCGCCCATTCGACACTGCCGCCGTCGGGTAAAGCCACTTCCCCCTGGAAAGGCCGCGGCGTCAGCATCGCGCTGCCGTCGAGGCTGGCCGACAGGAAGTCGCCGAGCCCGTTGGGAAAATGCAGCCGGGCCTCCCGCGGAACTCCGTCGGGGAGCGGGATCGTCGGGTCGCAATTCCAGCGGATTTCGACGCCGCGGAACAGATAGGCCTTGGAACGGGCCATCCGGTACAGCAGCGCCGGGCGGAACCCCGCTTCGCCGAAGATCTCGGCGTCGGGGTGGAAACGCAGGCTGGTGCCGCGCCGGTTCTGCACCGGTCCGCAATCCTGCACCGGACCGGTGGGCGCGCCGCGGCAATAGCTTTGCCGCCACAGTCTGCGGTCGCGCGCCACCTCGATATCGAGCGAATCGGACAGCGCGTTGACGACCGAAATGCCGACACCGTGCAGTCCTCCCGAATTCTTGTACGCGTCGCCGCCGAACTTGCCCCCCGAGTGCAGCATCGTCAGGATGATCTCCAATGCCGATCTGTCGGGAAAGCGGGGATGGGGATCGACCGGAATGCCGCGACCGTTGTCGCGTACCGTGACCGCGCCGTCGGCGCCGAGTTCCAGTTCGATCCGCGTGGCGTGCCCGGCCACCGCCTCGTCCATCGCGTTGTCGAGAGCCTCGGCCGCGAGATGGTGCAGTGCCCGTTCGTCGGTGCCGCCGATATACATGCCGGGGCGCCGGCGCACCGGCTCCAGCCCCTCGAGGACCTCGATATCCTTGGCGGAGTAGCTGTCCGCCGCCTTGGGCGCTACGCTGTCGAACAGATCGGGCATGACGCCGGATTATAGGGAGGGTTGAACGCGGCGCAAGCAGGATGCAGTATATGATTCAACGTATACAACAATATGTTGCGATCATCGGGCTCACTCTCCTCGCTATCGGATGGGCGGTGGAACTCATTCGCCGCCGCGGGCTTTAGCATGATGATGACCAACGAGCGAAAGATCTGGGAGGCGGCGCTACTGCTCGTCCGCCGGCACGGCGCCGAGGCGGCGCTGATCGCCGAGCGCGAGGCGGAGCGGCTGCGCACCGCCGACGACGAGCTGACCTGCGTTGTGTGGTGCTGGATCGCGCGCTCGACCGCCGAATTGTTGCGCCCGGCGCCGGACGCCGGCGAGCGGATCCACTGACGCCAAGCCCGCCGCCGCCGCGACGCGCGCAAATCGCCTGGAAGTTTCCGCGCAACCCCTTCACCTTAGCTCTTGCCGCCCCGATATCGAGCGGGGTGTGTGAAGTGGCGAGGAATTGCTATGGCCGAGAATTGGTTGGGCCGCCTGGGCGGACGCGGGAAGGCGGCGGAAAAGGATTTCGAGGTCGCGCTAAGCGATGCCGAGTGGCGAGAAAAGCTCAGTCCCGAACAGTACCATGTGCTGCGCGAGCACGGCACCGAGCGCGCCGGCACCAGCCCGCTCGACAAGCAATATGGCGTCGGGATTTATCACTGCGCCGGATGCGGCCAGCCGCTGTTCGAAGCGAGCACGAAATTCAACAGCGGTACCGGCTGGCCGAGCTTTTTCGCGCCGATCGATAACGCGGTCGAGACCCAGACCGACCGCACCTTCTTCATGAGCCGCACCGAGGTGCATTGCCGCCACTGCGGTGGCCATCTGGGTCATGTCTTCGATGACGGGCCGCGGCCCACCGGTCAGCGCTATTGCATGAACGGGGTATCGCTGGCCTTCCAGCCGGGCGAAATGCCGCCGGCGGACAAAGACAAGGCAAAAGAAGAATAATCGGCCCGTCAGAGCCCGAATTGCTCGGGCTCTGGTCCTCGCTTCGCCGCGATTCGGTCCGGCGAAGTCCTAGACTGCGTCGGCGCCGCGTTCGCCGGTACGGATGCGGATCGCCTCATCGATCGACGACACGAATATCTTGCCGTCGCCGATCTTGTCGGTGCGGGCGCCCTGCTGGATCGCCTCGATCGCGCGCGTCACCAACGCATCGTCGAGCACAACCTCGATTTTGACCTTCGGCAGGAAATCGATCACGTACTCGGCGCCGCGATAGACTTCGGTATGGCCTTTTTGCCGGCCAAAACCACGCACCTCGCTGACCGTCATCCCGGTCACGCCGACTTCATGCAGCGCGCTCTTCACTTCGTCGAGCTTGAACGGCTTGATGATCGCTTCGACTTTTTTCATGGCCTCACCATTCGAAAGCACCTGAGTGCGAGAGCCTCTCTATTTGCGTCTCAACGACGCACAAACCATGCCAATCGCCAGGCTGACCCTACCGACCTCGCCCCGTATATGGGGACGAGTGACGGAACTTTCCGAGCCGTCATCATCCCTCGGCCCGGAAGTTCCGCGTCCGCGTGACAATCCCCTAGAAAAGGAACCCGGTTTCGAGCATGAACCGACCCTGGGATTTCTTGTCGCCGGCCTTGCCAAAGGCAAACCCGGGGGTGGTGCTATCCAAGGCCACGATCGAGCCCTCGGCGCGCACGAAGAACGGCCCGGTTTGGAAGGTCGGCGTCAAGGTGAACGAATAAGCGGTGCTTCCGGGCCCGTAGAGCAGGTTCGTCGTGCCCGAGGAGCCGATGATCTCGCCGCGGCCAGCGAGATTCCAGTTCTCGTTGAAACTGTAATTCACCAATACCGCGCCGCCGTAGGTCTGCGCGTCGCCGGTGATGCCGACGGCCAGATTGCTCGGTACGTCGGTGTATTGGAAATACGGCGTGACCGTCCATGGCGCCGAATTGTAGGTGTAGATCAGGTTGAAGATACGGCTGTTGCTCTGCGCCAGCGGGGCGGCGAAGTTGGGCAGCGCCTTGGTCTGGTCGAAATTGCCGCCGGCCGCCACGGCGAGAATATTCTCCTTATCGATGGTCCAGGTCGCCAGCCCGGAAAGCCAGTTGTAGCGATCCGAGTAGAAGCCGTCGTTCAGCGACACCGA
>Ga0080064_1001460_pt1 | contig 47555 bp, 43 predicted proteins | sample Subgrocontami54m_FD_69260 | JGI IMG/M metagenome (GOLD analysis project Ga0080064, IMG submission 69260) | Subsurface groundwater microbial communities from S. Glens Falls, New York, USA - GMW46 contaminated, 5.4 m (SPADES assembly) (version 2) ...
TCCACCGCATTCGCGGGTCCCAGCAGTTGCTGTGGTCCTGCATCCACGCGTCCGATCTGCCGTGGCCACGCGCCTAGATATATCCATTAGTTATACGAGAATCAATAAGCCCAATTTGGAAACAATCTGCAGCTTGCGATTACAATCCCTGCCGCCGGACTTGCTTGCGCGTGGCCGGATCGATGGCGAAGAGCGCGCACGCGCTTAGTCCTAACAACTGCTCCTTCTCATTCGAGCTGAGCTTCTCCAAGCCGCGCACAATGTCGGCCATCCCCGCTCCCGCGCCGCCCAGACCGTGGGGGAAATCGCTGTTGACCATGAAACGGTCCGCGCCGAACCGCTCCACCACGTTCGCCACGCTCTTCCGCTCCGCGCCGACATTGAAGCAGACCCAGAACTGATTCATGTATTCCTCGGGCTCTTTTCGCACCAGCTCCTTCACCGGCTTGGCCGACTCGGGGCTGATCCCGCTGTACACCTCCCCCTCATAGACTTCCTGCAGGCGATCCATCAAGTAATTCAAATAGCCGGCGCCGGTCTCCAAGATCCCCACGCGCAGCCGGGGATGCATATCCAGCACCCCGCCCATGATGAGACTCGTGATCGCCAGCGTTCCTTCGTAGAGAAAGCCCAGGGAGTTATCCAGATGCATGTGTTGCAATCGATCCATGCCGAGCACCCCGCCCTTCTCGAAGCGGTTCCCGTGGACGATCAGCGGCACGCCGATCTCCTCGATCCTCTGGTACACTGGCCAGAATTCCGCGCCGTCGAGATTTTTCTGGTTCACGTTCGAGATCACGAGCGGAGCATGAATCCCCAATTCCCCCACCGCGCGGTCCAGCTCCTCGACTGCCGCCGCCGGGTCCTGCATCGGCAGCACCGCCAATCCGATGAACCGGCCCGGATGGCGCCGGAGCACCCGCGCGAGAGCGTTGTTGTAGGAGCGGCAGACCGCCAGCGCGAGCTCTGGCTCCAGGTCGTAGGCGAACGGCGCCGGCGAAGGGACCAACACCTCCATGTCGATGCCGGCCTTGTCCAGCCATTTTACCCTGGCCTCGCCGTCATAATAACCGGGATGGCGTTTTCCGGGCGTCAGGGAACAGGGAAGGCTCCGCTGGTGAGGGTTCAAATTGTTCAGGCGTTCGGGAAAAACCACGCGGTCGCGCCCGAGCGCGTCGAAGGCGAAGCGCGGCCAGCGGCTCCTAAAGCGCCGCCGCCCCTCTTCATCGTCGAAGGCGTCCCGGGGAAGGAAATGGGAATCCGAGTCGATGATAATTCCCATGGGCTTTTCCTCCGTTTCTATTCCCCGAAGACCTCTTTAAGAAGCGGCCGCAGTTTGTTTTGGATCGAGTAGATGGCTTCCTCGCCGTAGGAGACCCAATATTTCAAATCCGGGCGGAATTTCCATGGCTCCGGAGGTATCGGCGTGTCCAATCTCCGGCTTTGCGCGCCATTGCTCTTCACGAAAATCGCCTGGCCTTCCTTTGAAAGAAGCCAATTGAGGTAGACCTTTGCCGCATTGGGATGGGGCGTATTCGTCAACAGCGAGATCCCGCCCGGCCCCACGCTCAGATAGCCTCCCTCTTTGAGCGCTCGCGGGTCGATGATGCGGATGGGCAGGCTTTGTCTCATAAAAGGCTCGATATCCGTATCGCTGCCCCCGAGCAGAATGGGGTACTTGCCGGTCACCACCCACTCCGCCGCCTGGCGGTCATCGCGCAAGAGATGGATTTCCTGCTTGGCGAGCTGGCGGATGAAATCGGGCCCCAAATCTTTGTGCTCCAGCATGAAATTAAACGCGGTCTGGCCCGCGCCCGGCGCCCGAGGATCAGCCGCCAAAATTTTTCCCTTCCACTTGGGGTTGAGCAGATCTCTCACCGAGCTCAATTCCTCGGGCTTCACCATGTTGGTATTTACGTGGATGATGGACTTGGAATAGGCGAGCATGACCAGGATCGTCCCCTCCTTATCGGCGAAATCGAGCTTCCCCCCGAACCAATTTTTGCCCTCTTTCACCTCCGGGAGAATCAGGGCCGGTTCGAGGGGCGCCAGCGCCCCATCGGGTTTCAGTCCCGTTAACGGGGTCGAGGTGCCGCCGATAAAGATGTCCCATTGCGAGATCCCCGCCGCCCGCTCGGACTTGATGCGGGCCACCATCTTCGATCCCGACGAGGAGAAGTATTCGACGTTGATCCCGTACTTAGTCTGAAAGGGCTCGGTCAGGGCCCGGCGGTTTTCCGCCCCGCCCGCAGAGCTCATAACGCCGACCGTTCCTTCTTTCTTGGCCGCCGCGAGAACTCTGTTCCATTCCTTGTCGCCGTCCTTTTCTTGAGCCCAGGCCGGAAGGACTGAGCACACTACCAACAAAACAACTGCAACCCGGCAGACTTTCAAAGCCACCATAGCGCGCCTCCACCGTGAAAAATTACTATCTCTCCCCGAAAATCTCCGTTAAGAAAGGAATCAATTTTTCCTTGATTCCAAACACGGCGTTCTCGTCGTAAGAGACCCAGTAGCCTTCCTGCGGAGGAAATTTCCAGGGCTCGGTCGGGACGGGCGTGTCCAACCGGCGGCTCGGGTATCCGTTGGATTTGACCAGGGCGCTCTGCCCCTCTTTCGAGAGCAACCAGTTGATATAGAGCTTGGCCGCATTGGGGTGGGGCGCTTTGCTGATCAAGGAAAGACCGCCGGCTCCTGCGGTCAGGTATCCGCCTTCTTTCAATTGTTTGGGATTCAGAATGCGGATGGGGAGCCCCTCTCTTAAAAAGGGCTCAACGTCGGTGTCGCTCCCGCCCACCAGGATCGGGTACTTGCCGGTGGCCAGCCACTCGGATGTCTGGCGATCGTCGCGCAGGAAGTGCAAATCCTGCTTCGCCAGCTCGCGAATGAACCCCGGACCTAGATCCTTGGACGCGTAGAAGTAGCTGAACGTCGCCTGTCCGGGACCAGGGAAACGGGGATCGCCCGCCAGGATCTTACCCTTCCACTGGGGATTCATAAGATCTTTGACCGATTTGAATTCCTCGGTCTTGACCAGCTTGGTGTTCACAAATATGGCCGATTTGGTATAGCTCAGCATGACCAGAATGGTCTTGTCCTTGTCGGCATACTCGACCTTGCCTCCCATCCAGTTTTTTCCATCCCTCACCTCCGGCAGAGTGAGCTGCGGTTCGATCAGATCCAGCAGGCCGTCGGGCTTGAGGCCGGTCATTGGGGTGGAAGTCCCTCCGATAAAGAGGTCCCAGAGGGAAAGCCCGCCCGCGCGCTCGCCCTTGATTCGGGAGACCATTTTTGAACCGGAGGACGAAAAATAGTCCACCTCGATCCCGTATTTTTTCTGAAAGGGCTCGGTCAAGGCCTGGCGGTTTTCGGCGCCGCCAAGGGAACTCATGACTGCGACCTTTGCTTCCTTCTTCGCCGCTGCAATGACTCTGTTCCAATCCGCGTCTTGGGCCCAAGCCGGTAACGCCACTACCAATAGCAACAAGGCAATGATAAGCATGGGACTCCTCCTTTTATCCTGGGGCTATGCGCACGTTCTTTTGGTCATCCTCCGCGACTCCGCCATCGCCCGATTCACTAGTATAGCCTCCCCGGGTTGTCAAGCATTTCCTCGACCCCTTGCGCCTTGACAAGCCGGGAGGGAGCAAAGTATATGGTGAGCGGGAAGGAGGTCTCTATGGACAGGAAAAAAATTCTTTCCAAGTGGACACTCAGAACCCTCGCGGCGGTAGCGTTGTTCTCGATCGCCCCATGGCCGGCATCGGGGCAATCCATCGACGAAGTTTACAAATTGGCCCTCAAGGAAGGGGGGACCTTCAACTTTTACGGCACGATGGCCCAGGTCAATGCGTCAAAGGTTCTTCCGGCCTTTGAGAAGCGGTTCCCGGGAATCAAAGTCAACCATGTCGATGCTACCGCGGACAAGCTGGTCGCTCGCGCGGTGACGGAAGCGCGGGGTGGCAGGACCTTAGGAGACGTATTCCAGACCAATTTAGAGAACGTCGGGCAGATGTATGAGCAAGAACTTTTGTTGGAGAAAATCCCACCCGAAGCCACAGCCTATCCGAGCAATCTCAAGGGACTTTACTGGGTCTCGACAGATCTACAGTTTATCGTGGCTGCCTGGAACACCAACCTAGTGAAGAAAAACGAAGAACCAAAGGAGTTCGAGGATTTCGCCGACCCCAGGTGGAAAAACAGAATCATCGCCGAGCCCAGAGACCTGGAGCTTCTTCTGGGACTGGCCAAGTACAAGTACAAAAGCGACGAGAAGGCCATTGCCCTTCTGAAAAGAATCGCGGCCAATAACGTCGAGTTTCACAAGGGCCACTCCGACCTCGCCGAGCTTCTCGTTGCCGGACAGGCCGCGGTTTGCCTGACCTGTTATGCTCACCATTATCCTCCCCGGATGAAGAAAGGGGCGCCGGTCAATTTTATGCGGACCGAAGGCATCACGAATATCCAGGCCGTGGCAGCCTTCAAAAACGCGCCGCATCCCAATACCGCATGGCTGTGGGCACGGTGGATCCTCAGCGAAGAGGGGCAAAAGGCCATGGCCGAGGGCGGCCGCGAGCCCGCTCACCCCAAGGTAGAGTCGGTGGAGAAGCTTCGTCCCGAGCGACTCTACGCGTTGAACGTTGCCGACTATAAGGAATTCCCAAAATACGGGAAAATCTGGAAAGAGATCTTTCAGCTTCGTTGATCTCCGGGCTGTTGCCCGCACTCTGTGACGACTCTAAGTCTTCGAACCGCTCCCCGCCTAAGCGCTGCCCTGGTTCGCGATCCCGCCTGGCTCATCCCGTTGGTGGGATCGCTGGTCTTGATTTACCTGGCGGTGCTGCCGCTTTTGATGCTCCTGCTGGGCAGCTTCCAAATAGAGGTGGCGCCGCGCCAGTTTGCCTATACTCTCAAGAACTATGAGGCCGCCTATTCGAGCCCCTACACTTATTCGACTTTTAAAAATTCGCTGATCTTCGCTGCCGGCTCATCCACGCTGACATTCATCCTGGGCACGATTCTGGCGTGGTTTGCGGAACGCGCCAACACGCCGGCCCGGATGATCTTCATTCCCCTTACGGTCGTCCCGTTGATCTTGCCGGGGGTCCTGGAATCGATCGCCTGGATATTCCTTTTCAGTCCGAAGTTCGGCTACGCAAACCAGGCTATTATGGTTTTGTTTGGACTGGACGCCGCTCCGTTCAATATTTTCTCGATGGGTGGAATGATATGGGTCCAATCCATGGGCCAGGTTCCGCTCGCGTTTTTGATGATGGTCGCCGCGTTCAAGTCGATGGATCCCTCCCTTGAAGAATCGGCCCTGATGTCAGGGGCCAGCATGTGGCAGACGCTTCGCCGGATCAGCCTGCGCCTCTTGATGCCCACGTCGGCTTCCGTGGTGTTGATCCTTTTCGTGCGCGCCCTGGAATCCTTCGAGACCCCCGCGCTCATCGGCATCCCGGCCCGGATCTTCGTCTATACGAGCGAGATCTACCTCGCATTTCACGAGTATCCGCCGGACTACGGCCGGGGCGCCGCCCTGGCCGTAGGGCTTCTTTTGCTCAGCGTCATCGGGGTTTGGCTCTACAGGCGGAAGACCCGCGACCGCGACCGGTTTCAGACCGTGACCGGCAAGGCGTTCAGGCCCCGAATCTTCGACCTGGGCTACTGGCGCTGGCTCGGTTTCGCGCTCCTTTCGGGATACTTTATCATCGCGGTCTTGCTCCCGCTTTTGGTCCTGCTCTGGGCCTCTTTCTTGCCTTTCTTTGCCGCCCCAAAGGCGAAGACCCTGGAGCTTATGAGCCTGGATAACTATCGATATCTGCTCCAGTTCGCGCCGTTCCGCGCAGCGATGAAAAACAGCATCGTCCTGGCGCTCCTGAGCGCGAGCGCGGTGATGACTTTGACCTCGATCATTGCCTGGATCGTCTACCGGAGCAAAATCCGCGGAGTCGGGGCCTTGGACTTCCTCGCCTTCGTCCCGATCACCGTTCCCGGCATCGTCCTGGGCATGGCGCTCATCCTCCTCTACGTGGCTTTCCCTTTGCCTATTTATGGGACGCTCTGGATTTTGTTGATCGCCTACACGACCAAATATCTCCCCTACGGCATGCGCTCGGCCTCGGGGTCGATCCTTCAGATCCATAAGGAGCTTGAAGAAGCGGCAAGCGCCGCGGGGGCGACCTGGTGGCAGACCTTCCGGCGGATCACACTGCCGCTCCTCCGGCCCGGGATCGTGGCGGGTTGGATCTATGTCTTTATCGTGTCGTTCCGGGAGTTTTCTACTTCGGTGCTTCTTACCAGCGGAGATAACAACGTTCTCTCGATCCTGCTCTTTAACATGTTTGAGCAAGGCCAGGTGACCGTGGTTGCGGCTATCGGGATATTGATGATACTGACGCTTCTGGCCATCGTCGCGCTCTTCTATAAAATCTCCGGCCGCGTCGGCCTCCAGCCTTGACAGGCCGGCTTCGTACTCGTATTTTCGGGGACCGGCAAAAGCATGGAGAGCGCATATGGCGATACGTATTGACTCGGATTCCCATTTTCTCCCCAGGGATGTTTTCGACGATGTAGATCCGCGTTTCGAGCACCGGCGGCCGCGCGTCTATTTCGACGCCGCGGGCCGCTCCGCCGCCACCTATCCGGATCGCGAGGCAAAGCTCTCCCATCACCAGCGCTACGTCCTCCCCAACACTTTTTTGCCTTCCAAACGGCCGCCCGGATTTTGGGAGATCCCTCCGCGAATCGAATTTCTGGACCGGACGGGAATCGACATGCAGGTCCTCGTGCCCTCCAATCCACCCTTCCACTACGACATCGAGCTGGACCTGGCCACGAACGTTTGCCGGTCCTACAACAACGCGATCTCACGGCTCCTCAAAAAACACCCGGGCCGCTTCATCGGCCTCGCTCATCTCCCCATGCAGAGTCCGACCCGAGCCCTCCAAGAGCTCGACCGCGCCATCACCGAACTGGGCATTCACGCGCCCCTCCTCCTGACCAATATCGAGGGACTGAACCTGGACGAGCCCCAGTTCTGGCCGGTCTATGCGCGCATGGAAGAGCTGGGTGTCCCACTGATCCTTCATCCCAGCCGCAGCGGCAAGCTTCTCGGGGCTGAACGGTTGATGAAGTTCCATCTCGACAATGCCCTGGGATTTCTCTACGAAGGGACTCTGGCCATTACCTCTCTCATCTGCGGCGGGGTGCTCGATCTGTTCCCGCGATTACGGGTCGGCCTTCTAGAGACCGGCTGCGGTTACCTGCCCCACTTGATGGACCGCCTCAACGAGGTCTATGACCATGAAGGCGTGGACAAGCTGATCCGCAAGCGGCCCCACGAGTACCTGGATCAGTTTTGGATCTCGGCCAACGTGGTCGCCGAGCGGGAGACCTTCACCTATGTGATCAAGCGCTACGGACCGGAGCGGCTGATGATGGCGGTGGATTTTCCCCACGGACTCGGGGGCGCTGGAGAGACCGTCGTGGACGCGGTACAGAACAACACCGCTTTGACGCAGCAGGAGAAAAACCGCATCCTCGGCCTCAACGCCGCCGAGCTCTTCGGCCTGGCCGCGGGTTGAAAAGAATCCGGACTGCTGTCAATTCTTGCATGAGCCTGCACCAACACGCTATTCCACGTACTGGGGATATCGGGCAGACTGATCGGATCACTTCGTTCTATTTGTGATCAGTTCTGGCAGACTTGGCAATCTGGCCAAGGTCTTTAAGGTCTTCAAAGTAACGCTGATGGGTGCGCCGTAGCGCATCTTTGCTCGCTGCCTCAAGCAGGACCACCTCGTGGGTTATTCCTCTACGATTCAGATCCAGCTCAGTCTCAAGCCGTGAATTCTCAGCGTCTAACCGCTCGGAGTTTTCGAAAGTTTTAATGGTTACGATCCGACCCTTAGGTCGGTCGTACTGAATTAAAAAAATCATTGTTTCTGCCCCTTTTTGCTCTCCAGAAATGAAATCGCTTGGTTGAACTTGTCGATGAACTGGGTTTTCCTTAGAGCCAGCTCCTCTCGAATTTTTTGTGTCTTTTGTTTATATTGTTTAGTCATGTGCTTTCGTGGTAGTCGTGTGAGACCTTTCTCCACGGCCCCGCCTTCCGCCACCTGCGCTGAAAGAGTCATGAGCGTTTCTCGAATTTTACTCCCTCCGCCCCCGTACTTTATACTTGGATCGACGACATCGGATAATTTCTCCGAGAGATCCGCCCATAAGTGCTGTAACTGAGTGCGTACTTGGATCTCGATGAACTTCCCGAAGATTCGGGCGATGACGTGGACTGCCCGGTATCCGTAACTGGGATTCACTCGGCGATCAACGACAGAGGCTCCAGGAAAGATATCAGATAATGATACAATGACCTTATTTTGTTCCGCAACGTCCGCTACAACAATCCTGCACCCCGCTATATCCTGGACTTGGCTCAGTCGGATGCTCTCGCGATGCAACTTTTCTATTAGCGCGCTTGTAGATTTGGCTGGTCGTCCCGTCGGCTCTAACTGAAGCTCTTCGCGGAGGGTTCGGACCACAGTTTCATAGGCCTCGCCAAACGACCGTCGATACTCATCCAGGAGCCTTAGATTGTCCTCGCTGGGGGAACCTTTTCTCAAGCGGTCCCCGAGCCGATCAACCTGTGTCTTGCTGAATTTTCCCGCCAACGCTATGGCCCCATGCTAACGTAGAACAACACTGCACAAAGATAGCATAACTTGGGGCAACCGAGTGCAAACATTCTTATATGTAGGACCGAACTAGCAGAGTTCACATGGCGTCTGCTTGTGTGTGCGCCGCTGCCACTCTTGAGGAAAGTTCCTGCTTATTCATCCCTCAATGCAGCGATGATGTCCTGGATCAGCATCACGGTCGCGCCCATGAACGACAAGGATGCGAGGTGCGCCCGTTCCAGATCATCTTTGCTTACTGTGCCGACCGGGGAGTCCACGATATCGTAAGCGTAGCAGGCGCCCCGCACAAGGATTGGATGGATTCCGCGCGTAAGCGCCTCTCGGGCCGTCGAGCTGATGCCATAGTCGAGCGCGATCCCCGTCAGAAGCAGATTGCTCCGCTTTCCGGTCCGCAGCCACGCTTCCAAGTCCGTGTTTTGAAATGCGCCGGTCTTGGGATGCACCAGCACTTTATCGTCAGCGCGTGGTATCAACGCATGACAGATTTCTAGCTGGCCGAGAGTGCGCGCGGAGACCGCATGGCAGATCGGTACACCCTTCTCGCGGCAGACATCGAGGAGGCTTACGAGCCGGGGCATGCCCTCCGCCGCATCCTGCGAGAAGCGCCGCTCTCCCGGAGTCACGCGGTTCTGGCTCATGTCGTAGACGAGGAGCGCTGAATCTACGGGTCTGAACGTCATGCCAACTCCCCTTCGGCCTCACCGCCCTGAGGCTCTCATCGCGGGGACGGCACCGGGCCACCGCCGATCAGTTGTTTGTAGACGTCGATGACTTTCGGATCCTTGGGCACTTGCGACAGCATCGCGTGCAACTCGTCGCCGGTCTGCGCGTCCGCAGCCTCTTTGGTCAACTGCTCATGCTCCTTCGCCCATTCCGGATCTCTCCAGACCTTGTTGAATGCCTCGATGAGAGTCTTGAGGACCGGCTCCGGTATATCTCTCGGCGCGTAAAAGACCGAACCGGAATTGATGCCTTGATAAATCGCGAGCATCGCCTTTTTCATCGGCGTGTCGGCAAACTGCCCAACGTCGGGCCGGCCCTGCGGAAAGAGAGGATATTTCTCCGCCCCTTCTCCTTTGGCATTCTTGAGAATGATCGGCACGGTATAACCTTTCGATTTGAACCAATCCGGCACGTCCCGCACGTGGCCGGCGATACCCCCGAACTGGGCGTCCGCTTCCCCCCGCTCCAGAGCAAGACGAATTTCCTGGTCGTTATATCCCAGGATCCATTTGGGATCCTTCAACTCGAGGACGAAGGCCGTGAGCCGGTCGCGAACGTACATGCTATGGCCGACGGAGCGGTTGCCAAAGCGCAGCCCGGAGTAGGCGCGAAGCTTCTCCACCGAATCGATGCCCAATCCGGGCCGAATCACCAGAGCGGTCGGGGTCCCGGAGGTGGCGGTTCCGAGCCACCGTATATCTTCCAGCTTGAACCGAAAACCCGGAGCTCCGGTAAGCAGGCCGGCAAAAACGGCGCTGCTGACGTTGCCGATCGTCAAGCCATCCTTGCGTGCCACGCCAGTCAGATGATTCATTGCAATGGCGCCGCCTCCGCCGGGCATGAACTGGAAAACAATCGCTGGATTTCCCGGCAGGTATTTCGACAGATACTTCGTCGCAGTCTGGGTCCTGATGCTTCCCGTTCCTCCCGCGTCCCTGGCTTCAACGACGGTAATGGTCTTCCCCTGAAAATACGGTGTCTCCGCTGCGCCCGATCGGCGGCTCGGCGCCGCCAACACGCAAAGAACAAGGATGCCCAGCGTTATAGCTTTAAATTCTCTCGCGACCATGGTTCGACTCCTTTGTCTAAAGTTTGCTAACGGCCTAGTCCTGTCCCACAACAAAATAGCGATAGACGATGTCGTGGCGGGTCTCGTGGTTTTCCCAACGGAAACGGGCCGCGGCCAGTGCCCTCCGTTGAAGCTCCTTCGTGACGCAGTACTGTTTCAGGATATTTTCGCAGATATTGCCGTGCTCGTCGTTGGCGTCGCTGTGGACGAAGTGAAATTCGAGGTCTTTTTCTTTCAAGCCGTAATATTTCTTAAGCGCCTCTCCCTCGCTCAGAAAATTTTCCTCGCCGTGCTCTTCCTTGGGCGTGTAGCGCCGCCACATCCCGCCTTCCGTGGCATAGGTAGCGGCGAGCCCCTCCAACCAGCTGTGGTTTTTCGCGAAGCTAAAAATGGCGTCCACCGTATAGCGATAGGCCGGGAGAACGTCCCGGTAGCTATTCATGACCTCCCGCGGAACCCCGAGGGCATCGGACACTTTGAGCCACATGTTATAGTGGGGGCCGAGCGGACCGCCCATGAGGTCCTGCCCCTCCTCGTCCAGATACTTCCGCATGAGGAGCCGCCGCGCGTTGGATACGGGACAGTTGGCGATGATCTGCGCGTCCTTCCGGTTGATATTGGCGAGAAAGTAGTAGCGGTTCTTCACGTACTCTACGAGGGCAGGCCGCGACACTTTGCCGGTTCCCACCGCCACGGCCCACGGATGGGGCTGCTGGATCCGCCCTTCCCTCACGAACCTCCTGCGCTCCTCCCAAATCGCAGCGATGAATTCGTCGGCTGGTAGACCGGCCTCTCCTTCTTCCAGCCGCAAATCCTCTGAAATGAACCGAGGGTTTTTCTCCATGGGAGTCTTCCGAAAAACTTTCTACTGGCCCTATGGAGCAGGATGCCGAATCTGCTTCCGCGTGCTCGGATCGATCCCGAACAACGCGCAGGCGCTCAAACCCAGGAGCTGATCTTTCTGTTTCTCAGTCAACCCGGTCAACCCACGGAGCAGTTGAAGGGTGCTCTCTCCGCCGCCGCCCAGGCCGTGAGGAAAATCGCTGTTGATCATGAAGCGGTCCGCGCCGAAGCGTTCCACCACGTGCGGGATGCTCCGACGTTCCGCCGCCAGGTTGAAACAAACCCATATCTGATTCATGTACTCCTCGGGCTCTTTTCGCACCAGCTCTTTCACCGGCTTGGCCGCCTCGGGGCTGATCCCGCTGTACACTTCCCCCTCGTAGACTTCTTGAAGGCGATCCATCAAATAGGTCAGATATCCAGCGCCCGTCTCCAAGATCCCCACGCGCAGGCGCGGATACATGTCCAGAACCCCACCCATGATGAGGCTCGTGATCGCCAATGTCCCCTCGAAGAGGAAACCCAATCCGTTGTCCATGTGCATATGCGGCACGCGGTCCATGCCGACCACCCCTCCCCTCTCGAACCGGTTCCCATGGACGATCAGCGGCACGCCGATCTGCTCTATCCGCTCATAGACCGGCCAAAATTCCGGACCGTCCAGATTTCTCTGGTTCACGTTCGTGATCACGAGCGGCGCGTGAATCCCTAGCTCTCCCACGGCCCGGTCCAGCTCCTCCACCGCCGCGACCGGGTCCTGCATCGGCAGCACCGCCAGGCCGATGAACCGCCCGGGATGGCGCTGGAGCACCCGCGCGATCGCGTTGTTGTAGGAGCGGCACACCGCCAGCCCCAGCTCGGGCTCCAGATCGTAGGCGAACGGGCTCGGAGACGGCACCAGGACCTGCATGTCGAAGCCGGTCTCGTCCAGCCATCCCTGGCGCTTCGCGGCGTCGTAAAAACCCGGATGGTGCTTGCGCGGGGAGAACTCGTTCGGCAGGCTTTTCTGGTGAGGGCTGAAATTCCGCGAGCGCTCGTTAAAAACTACGAAGTCGCGCCCGAGCGCGTCGAAGACAAAGCGGGGCCAGCGGCTCCGGAAGCGCTTGCGCCCCTCCTCGTCGTCAAAGGAATCTCTGGGCAAAAAATGGGAATCCGAATCGATGATCACCATAAAAGGCCTCCCCGTCTCACTGCCCGAAGACTTCTTTGAGAAAAGGGACCACTTTGCCTCTGAGGGTGCCCATCGCCGCTTCATTATAAGAAACCCAGAAAGAGAGATCGGTAGGAAACTTCCAGGGTTCCGTGGGCACGGGGGTATCGACCCGCCGGCTGGGATATCCATTTGACCGGACCAGGATCGTCTGGCCCTCTCTGGAGAGAAGCCAGTTCAAGTAGACCTTTGCTGCGTTCGGATGGGCAGCCTTGTTCATGAGAGCGATCCCGCCCGGACCCGCACTCAACGTGCCGCCCTCTTTCAACTGCTTGGGATTGACGATGCGGATGGGAAGGTTTTGTCTCAGGAAGGGCTCGGAATCGGTGTCGCTCCCGCCGATAAGGATGGGGTACTTTCCTGTGGCTATCCACTCGGAGGCCTGACGATCGTCCCGGAGAAAGTGGATATCCTGCTTGGCCAACTCGCGGAGAAAATCCGGGCCGAGATCCTTGTGGTTGTAGAAAAAGCTGAAAGTCTCTTGCCCTGGACCGGGAAAGCGCGGGTCCGCGGCGATGATCTTTCCTTTCCATTTCGGGTTCAGGAGATCCCTGACGGATTTGATTTCATCGGCCTTTACCTGCTGAGAGTTGACTTGAATCGGCGAGCGGGAATAACTCAACATGACGAAGATCAGCTGGTCCTTCTCGGCAAACTCCAGCTTGCCGCCGAGCCAGTTTTTTCCCTCTTTCACTTCCGGGAGAATCAGGGCGGGCTCGACCGGATCCAGGATCCCGTCGGGCTTGAGGCTAAACATCGGCGTCGAGGTGCCGCCGATGAAAATATCCCACTGGAACTGCCCCGCGGCGCGCTCGGTCTTGATCCTCGATACCATCGCGCTGCCCGAGGCCGAGAAATAGTCCACGTTGATGCCGTATTTTTTCTGGAAGGATTCCGTCAGACCCTTGCGCGGCTCCGCGCCGCCCACGGAGCTCATGACCGAAACGGTCCCTTCCTTTTTCGCCGCCGAAAGGAGCTGATTCCACTCCTTCTCCCAATTCTCTTGCGCCCAAACAGGCGCCACGAACCAAGCGAGGAAAATCAATATGAGCGTCATCATGTTATTTTTCTCCTTTTATATTTAGTATTCATTCGTATTCAGCTTCGACGAAGGATCTTCAGAGCCCGCCTCCCGGATATGCGCCCTCCAATCCGTGGAGCTCGAAGCCACCTCGGATAAGACCACCAGATGAGGGAACCGGTTGAGCTCCGGTCTCCTCACCACATGCGGCGCCTCGCGCCCCTCTTGAACGTCCTGAACCGCCTTCAGCAGCAGCTTCCGCATGGCAACGATCCCTTTGTCCGAAGAGACCAGATGCTCCCGCGTTCGATCCTGAATCGGACCGGCCCCTACCGTGGCGCAACTGTCGTGCACCTGGAAGTTCGGGCCCAGCCCGCTGAAGCTTTTTGTCTTCATGGACTCGCGATCCTGCAGGTAGCGATTGGCCGGATTCGGCTTGAGGCGATAATCCGGGGTGAGATCGGAACGATTTTTGAAGATTTCCTCTTGTGCGGCAGGCAAGGGTTCCGACCTGCTGAAGATGAATACATATTTCCAATGGTGCGTGTCGTCGATCGGCACATGCCAGTTGACCAGATATCCCCCGCCTGCCCTTCCCGTATCTCCATTGACCACGGCCAGGTTGGGATAAATGAAATTGGTGACCTTCAGGTAGCTCTTATCCGCGCCGGCGCGCCGCACCGTATAAATACGAAAGCCGAAATCCGTCACTTCGACATCTATCGTAGGCGCCTGGCCCACGGCCTGGAGGGTATTATAGGTCCTATCGCTGCCGCGGACGACTTTATCTTTGTCGTCCTCCAACTCTCTCAGATTCCGATGCAAAAAAGAGGTGTGGATCGGATCGGCGTTTCCTTCGTTGCCTTGAAGATAGTTACACTCCTGAAAGATCTTGATCGCCGAGGTATGCCCGGCGGGCGCCGCCAGAAACTCATAGTCCGGCAACAGCGGTGGATCTCCGGGACCCAGGTAGGCGAAAACAACTCCGGCCCGCTCTTGGCACGGGTAAGCCGGATGGCGAATGGAATTCCGGCGCTCTCCTCCGCCGGGCTCTCCGGGCTGGTCCAGACAACGGCCGCTGATATCATACAGCCAGCCGTGATAGATGCAGCGGAGCCCGCCATCTTCTACCCGTCCGTAGCTCAGATCGGCGCCTCGATGGGAACAATGGAGGGCGAGCAGGCCCGGCCGGCCCCGGTCATCGCGAAAGAGGACCAGCTCTTCCCCGAGAAGTTTGACGGGAAGCGGCGCCCCTCCGGCCGGCAACTCCTCCGAAAGGGCCGCCGGCTGCCAGTAGCGCCGCATGAACTCTCCGCAGGGAGTACCGTGCCCGATCTCCGTGAGCAGACGGTTTTCTTCTTGCGTCATCATAGGAAGCTCGTAAAAGGAGTGTTTATCCCAATTCGCGCATGGCTGATTCGAGAAAATGGAGATCAACGAAATCGCCGACAGGGGGAGTTGGCTTCTTCAGCTCTTCGCTCGCGCGCCGCAGGAGCTGGGTCGTCGCCGGCACATCAATCGAAGCGCTCCAGTTGGGGACGAAAACGTCATAAACCATTTTCGCGATTTCCGGGTTGTCCACGCCCCATGAATTTGAATACCGCACGACGGTCTCGAGTGTTTCCGGAATATGGTCCCGGCAGTATTTCATGCTCTTCACCATCGCCCTCACAAAGCCCTTCACCTGATCCGGATGGCGGGCGATTTTCTCCGCCGTGACGTAGATGGTCAAATGAGGCAGCTCCTCTCCGTACTCGGAGCCGCTGCCCATATTCTGATAACCGTCCCGCACCGCGTAAATCCACCACGGCGCGCCGAGCATCGCGCCGTCTCCGACGCCCTGCTTCATGGCCTCGTATTGCTTGGGATGGGAGCCTTTGATCAGAGGCGTCTTGATGCTGGAGCGGTCCAGATCGACGCCGTAATGGGCCAGAATCGCCCTCAACTCCATGACGTTCTGTTCGGCGGCCACGGTGACTTCCTTCAAGTCGTGGACGGAGCGAATCCCGGGCCGCGCCACGAGGACGTGGGATCCCCCTTCGCTGGCGAGGCCGCAGATCATCCGGATATCGAGCCCCTTGAGAAATTCGATGTGGCCCAGACGGCCCACTAAAAAATCGACCTCGCCGCTGATCAGGTCCGTCTCCGCGCGCTCAAAAGTCAGAGTGGGCTCCAAACCTTCCGCCGCGAGAAAGCCCCGGTCGATCGCCACGAAAATCGGCGTGAAAGACGGAGCGGGCCGCGGCGCGCTAAGGACTACAGGCACTCCCATGATATCTTCCTTTCAGGACTTACACACCGAGGTTAAAAAGCTTCATGGCATTGAGCCCCATGAGCTTCTCCTTGTCTCCCGCCGACACCGTTTCCAATTTCTCCAAAAACTGCACCGTGTTCATCCCAGACCCCGCCAGCCCATGCGGATAGTCGCTCGATATCAACAACCGCTCCGCCCCGATCCGCTCGATCAAAAATGGGATCGACGCCGCCTCGGTCTTGATATTGAACGAAAACCAGAGCTGATCCAAATACTCCCTCGGCAGCTTCTTGATCGATACGTGCGTGTACTCCGGCTCCTCCACCGCGACCTCGTCCAACCGGTCGAACAGATACGGCAAGAAACCCGCCCCCGCTTCCAGAAATCCCACCCGGAGCTTTGGAAAAGCGTCCAGCACCCCGCCGCAGATGAGAGATCCGATGGCGAGAGAGGTCTCCGCAGGAAACTGAAGCGCATTCCCAAAACGGTATCTCTTGTAGCGATGCGCGCCGGCGGTGATGGAAAGATGCGAGCAGTGAACGATCAACGCCACGCCCAGCTCCTCTACCCGCTTGTAAAACGGCCAGAAGTCGTGCTCGTCCAGATTACGATCCATAATTTGGGTCTGAATCTGCGGGGCGTGGATCCCCAATTCCAATACCGCCCGGTCCAATTCGCGGATCGCCCGGCTCACGTCCTGCATCGGCACGACGGCGAGGCCGATGAACTCCGGGTGTTTCTTCAGCGCACGCGCCACGGCGTTGTTGTAGGCCCGACAGATATTCTCTCCCAACTCCGGATCCACGTCGTAAGCGAACGGGGCGTTGTTCGGCACCAGGACCTGCCGGTCGAAGCCGATCTTGGCCAGATCTTCGGCCCTGGCGTCCGCATTCGACACCCCGGCAACGCGCTTCCCCAGCCGGAAACTGGTGGGATAATTCCACATGAAGTGTGGCAGCTTTTCGGTCCTGGCCTTGTAGATGACCACGTCCTTGCCGGAACCGTTGAAGACGAACTGGGGTCTGAGGTCGCCAAATTTCGGATCGACGTCGTCGAAGGCGTCGTAAGGGAGAAAGTGAGAATCGCAGTCTATTTTAAGACCCATGGCTACCTCCTGATGCGCCGGTTTCACGCGCATGGCCTGTGACTACACCTTCCTCATACGGACTGTCAAGGCGCTTGCTGTGGAAGGCAGAGGAGATTCCCTGCAACGGTCTCGCAACGCTTGACAAGGGGGATGGCGGGAAATAATCTCCGCGCAGAAACAGCAGACGACATTGGAGGCGAATCATGATCAAGCGCAGCTTCGTCTTGTTGCGGGCTTGGGCATTCGTGGCAAGCATAGCCACATTCGGGGCTCAACCTTCTCTTCTGGGGGCCCAGTCCCAGCAAACAGAATGGGAACGAATACTCAAAGGCGCTCGGGAAGAAGGGAAGGTCGTCGTGTTAGGGCCTCCGGGAGCCGATGCGCGCAAGGCTCTTACAGAGGGCTTCCAGAAAAGCTATCCCGGTATTGAGGTGGAGTATAATGGTGGACCCGGCTCAAAACTATCCGCACGACTTCTCGTCGAGAGGAGAGCGGGGCAATATCTTGCGGATGCCTATATCGGCGGCACTGCCACGGCCATTCTCAATCTCATTCCGGCGGGCGCCGTGGATCCTATAAAACCGGCTCTCGTTCGACCCGATGTCCTTGACCCGCGCCAATGGTGGGGAAAGAAACTGGAGTTTGCCGATCAGGCCGGACAGCACAACCTGGTCTTCGCCACCAACGTACGAACTCATATAGCGGTAAATCCGCAGTTGGTCAAAAAGACGGACCTCTCCTCGTACCGGGACCTCTTGAACCCCAAATGGCGCGGGAAAATCGTGATGCACGACCCCATGGTTCTGGGGCCGGGTCAGGGAACAGCGAAGTATTGGTACGCCCACCCGGAATTGGGAAAGGAGTTCGTCCGCAAATTCTTCACGGAGCAGAATGTCACGATCTCTCGCGACAGCCGGCAGGCGCTCGAATGGATCGCGCGCGGGCAATATCTGATCCACACCGGGCTCGACGATCTCCAAATCACGGAGCTTATGGCTAAAGGACTGACCTTGGCCCCGGTGCGGCCGACGGAAATCAAGGAAATCGGCGATCTCAACGTCGGCTATAGCTCTGTGGTGCTGCTTAATCGGCCGCCCCATCCCAACGCAGTCAAGGTCTACCTCAATTGGCTTCTTTCCAAGGAGGGGCAAACGGGTTTTAGCAGGGCATCGGGCTATCCCAGCAGGCGTCTCGATGTCGCACACGACCACTTGGATCCCGCGGTCGTCCCGCGGGAGGGCAGCCCCTACCTGGCCTTTTATAAGGAGGAATACCTACACTTCAACAAGGAGGTCGATAATCTAGTGAAAGAACTGATGGTGAAATAATATTCCCAAACAAGTACAGTGAGATGATGCAGCTATGAATCTCTTGCGAATCCCCAATTCCTGCCGCCATCGCGGCATCATCTTCTTCTGGAAATGTCTTCACCGATGCGCGTTGATAAGCCCCGAGCCGCGGACAATCCTTTCGAGGGAAGCGAGATCATCCCATGCCCGTCATTGACGTTCATTGTCATACGACACCACGCTCCGTGATAGCGGAGATCCAAAAGGTGGCCCGGAGTTCTTCGCCCCAGGCCGCCGCCGCGCGCCAACTCCTCCAGCGGCCCGGCTTTCTCGATGATCCTCAGATGGTCGGCGCCCTGGACGAACGGATTCCCCTCATGGACGAAGGGGGACTGGACACGCAGATCCTCTCCTCGCCGTTCGCCCTGGGAAATTATTTTGTGGACCTCGGGCAGAGGTCCGCGGCGGCGCAGGCGATCAATGACGAATTCTCCGCCGCCTGCCGGCGCCACGGGAGCCGTTATCGCTTTTTTGCCTCCCTTCCCCTTCCCGATGTCCCGAGCAGCGTGGTGGAATTGCAGCGCGCCGCCCGCTTGCCGGGTTTTGCCGGAACGATCATGCTTACCAACTTCGGCTTGCCCTTCCATCATCCCAGCCTGGAAGATCTCTATGCGGAGTATTCCAGGGCAAAGATGCTGATGTTCATTCATCCCACGCGGATGGAGCCTCTGGGCCGCTACGCGGACCTAGGGATGGAGACCATGATCGGATGGCCCGCCGAGGACACGCTGGCCGTCATGGAGATCGTCCTCAGCGGAGTCCTGGACCGCCATCCCCATCTCACGGTCATCGCCCCGCATGTGGGCGGCACCGCGCTTTATCTGGCGGGACGGATCGACCATAGCTACGACTCCGCACCCCCATCCGAGCGCAAGGCGGCCGAGCGGCCCAGCGTCTATCTGAAGCGTCTCTACTATGACTGCATCTGCAACTCCCGCCCCACCCTCGAGCTGGCGCGGGCGATCGTAGGAGCGAATCACATCGTGCTGGGCTCCGACTTCCCTTTTTGGAACCGGGAGCGATTGGGAGATTGTCTCAAGACCCTCAACTCCATGGATTGGCCCGAAGAAGAGCTGGCCCTGATTCGGGGAGGAAACATGGAACTTCTCCTGCGGGAGCGCGGGCTACTGTGACGGCGAATTCCCCGGTCTATCTGATCGACGGCAACTCCTATATTTTTCGCGCTTTCTTCGCGCTGCCGCCCCTGTCCAATGCCTCGGGATTGCCCGTTCATGCCGTTTACGGCTTTACCAACATGCTGCTCAAGTTCCTGAAGGAATACCGGCCCGACTACCTCGCCGTTGTTTTCGACGCCGGGCGCAAGACATTTCGCCACCGGCTCTATCAGGAATATAAAGGAAACCGCCCCGAGGCGCCGGCGGACCTCATCCCCCAGTTTCCCTACATTCGAAAAGCCGTCGAAGCCATGCGCGTGCCGATGCTGGAGCTCGAGGACTTTGAGGCCGATGATCTGATCGCGACGCTCTCGCGGAAGCCGTGGGCCCAAGAGGTCGAAGTGATCGTCGTGACCGGAGACAAGGATCTCATGCAGCTCGTGGGACCATCGGTGAAAATCCTGGATACGATGAAGGGTAAATGGATCGGCGTCGAAGAAGTCAAAGAAAAATTCGGCGTAGAACCGCAAAGTGTCGTCGAGGTCATGGGGCTGATGGGAGATTCGGTCGACAACATCCCCGGGGTCAAAGGGATCGGCGGAAAAACCGCCGCGCTGCTGATTCAACGTTTTCAGTCTTTGGAAAATCTCTTCGATCACCTGGGAGAGCTGGAAACGACCGGCATCCGGGGAGCGGCGCGCATCGCCAAGATTTTGCGGGAAGGCAAAGAGATGGCCTTCCTGAGCCGTGACTTGGCGACGGTCAGGACCGACGTTCCCATTCACGTGGAGCTGGAAGAGCTTCGCCGCCGGGAACCGGACCACGGGAAGCTGCAACTCCTTTTTTCCGAGCTCGGCTTCTCCCGGCGTTTCAACGGCCTCGAAGCCGGGAACGGGTCGGACGAGTGACGCCATGCAGACGCGGATGCAGCTCGGAGACTTTCTCGTCGCCGATCTGAAAAAAACAGCGAGGTTATATCATTGATTCAAAAAGAGCGGCTCAAAAATTTGCTCATCGAATTGGTGAAGATCGATAGTCTTTCCCGGCAGGAGCGGGAGATCGCGCTCCGTCTCAAGCGAGAGATGGAAGAGCTGGGCGGCGAAACCTGGATTGACGGCGCGGGAGAAAAAGTGGGCGGCAATACCGGCAATCTCGTCGCCCATTTCGCGGCGACCGCACCGGGCGCCGGAGCTTTTCTCCTCTCCGCTCACATGGATACCGTCGCGCCCGGAAAAGGAGTCGTTCCGGTCCTCGAAGGCCACATCTTGCGCAGCGACGGCCGGACCGTTTTGGGCGGCGACGACAAGAGCGGTGTCGCCATCATCTGCGAAGCGCTGCGGGTCATTCGCGAGAACCGGATTCCCTGCGGCGAGATCGACGTCGTCTTTACCATCTGCGAAGAGGCCGGCCTTTTAGGCGCTAAATGCCTGGAGGTGGCGCGGCTCAGAGCCAGGAGCGGTCTGGTCCTGGACAGCGACTCGGTGGGTTTTCTCTTCACCAAAGCGCCGGCGGCGAACCGGATGGAATTCCTGGTGAAGGGGTTGGAGGCCCACGCGGGCGTCTGCCCGGAAAAAGGGTTGAGCGCCATCCAGGCGGCGGCCGAGGGAATCGCCAAGATGCGCCTGGGACGGATCGACGAGGAGACCACGGCGAATATCGGCGTCATCGAGGGCGGCACGGCGGTCAACATCATTCCGAACGCCGTCCGTTTAAAAGGAGAGGCGAGAAGCCACAGCGAAGAAAAACTGGAAAGGCAGACTCGCCATATGGTCCAATGCCTCGAAGAAGCGGCCGCTCGCCATGTTCTGGAAGAGGACGGGAAAACCGTTCGGGCCACGGTGGAAGCCAAAGTAGAGCGGGACTATGACCGCTTGGATGTTCCGGACGACTCTCCCTTGGTTCGGCTGGTCCAGGCCGCCGCGCGGAATCTCGGGCTGGAAGTCCGGACCATGGCGACCGGCGGCGGCTGCGACGCGAACGTGCTCAACAAAAAAGGTTTGCAGGTGGCGAACCTCGCCACCGGCATGCGGGAAATCCATACGGTCAAGGAATGGCTCGACTTGAACGATCTCTATACTTCCGCCGATATGGTCCTGGAGATCCTGCGGTTGCATGCGGCGCAAAGCAGGCAATAGGCGAGAAATGCTCGCATCGTTGTTCGTGTTCGTGGCTCGTGTTCGTCTAAGGCAAATGAATAAGGTTCTGATTTCTCGGATTTTCGTTTTTTCGAGCACGAATCACGAGCACAAGCACGGAAATCGAGCCTTTTTCAGTGGCCTGTGATTATGAGCGGCGAGGATCTAGGCTTACTACTGAAGCAAGAGCGGGGACAATTCGTCGACTTCGTCAGCGCCTACGAGTACAAAAAAAGCGGCGGACGCGCGAAGTCGAGCGAAGAGCTGTCCCGGGAAATCGCCCGCGTCGCGAGCGGCATGGCGAACGCGGACGGCGGAACGCTCGTGGTGGGAATCGAGCCCGACAAGAGCGTCACCGGCATCCCCCATACTCCAGAGGAGATGCAGTTCCTGGTCCAGGCACCGCAAAGTCTGCTTCTTCCTCCGCTCCATCCCGCCTGCGAAAGAATCCATCTCGGGAATCTCCTGCTGCTTAAATTCGAGATCGGGCCGAGCCCGGAAATCCACCGGATCTCGGGCGGGCGCAGCTTTTACCGCATCGCCACCGAAAACCCCTCCATCGCGCCGGAACAGATCCAGTCCATGCGCGAAGGCAAGAAGTCTTTCCACTACGAGCGGCAGACGGTCCCGGACGCCACGTGGGAGGATCTCGACGGTGAGGCGATCGAGGCCTTTGCCCAAAAGATCCAGGACCCGCGCGATCCTAAAACCGTTCTTCACCGGACTTATCACCTGATCGACGGCTCGATGGAAAAACCGTCCATCACCATGGCGGCCTTGCTCCTCTTCGGCAAAAATCCGGATCGCTGGCATCCCCGCTGCGGCATTGACTTCGTCAAGTATGAAGGAAACGAGCGCCAATACGGCGGCTCCCTCAACGTGGTCAAACGGATCCGGTTCGAGACTTCCCTGTGTCGTCTCATCGATGAGGCCGTGGGGCGGATCAAAGAACAGGTCCGCGAGCGGACGATCCTCCACGATCTTTTTTTCCAGGAGCGGCTGGAATACCCGACCTTCGCCTGGCAGGAGGCGGTGGTCAACGCCGTAGCCCACCGCGATTACGCTTTGAGCGGGGCCTCTGCGGAGGTCTGGATGTTCGAGGATCGAATCGAGGTCAGGAGCCCCGGCCTGCCGCCCCCGCCGGTGACGCTCGAACAGCTACGCTCGCAACAAAAGGTCCATTTCTCGCGCAATCCTCTGTTGGTCCGGGCGCTCACGGACCTGGGCTATCTCCGGGAGATGGGCGAAGGAGTTCCTCGCATATTCCAACAGATGGAACACCACGGCCTCAGGCCTCCGGAGTTTTCCGCCGAGGGCTTTTTCTTCACGGTCACGCTGCGCAACGCCCCGATCTATGATGAGGCGACCTTGCGTTGGCTCAACCAGTTCGGCGCTTCCGCGGTGAACTTCCGTCAACGCAGACTCCTCGTCTACGCCCACGCCCACGGCAAGACCTTCTCCACCGCGGATTACCAGAGAGTGGGAGAAGTCGACCGGGACACGGCCTACCGCGAGATCCGCGCTCTGGTGAAGCTCGGCATCGTGGGACCGCTCAAACCCAAGAGCCGGAGCTACCGGATCATCGAGAAACTGTGACCTACCCGACCGTTTACAAAGACGGAATTTCCGTGCTCGTGCTCGTTCCTCGTGCTCGTTGGGAGGTGGGGACGAACACGATCACGAACTACGAGCACGACCTATGGATTTTAGCGATTTAACCAAGCTCACCGGAGGATACGCCGAAGCGCGCGCGATCCAGACCGGGGTGAGTCTCGGCATCTTCGACGCGCTCGCCGCCGGGAGCATGGACGCGGCCGCAGTGGCCTCATCCATTCATGCCGACTCCCGGGCCACGGAGATCCTCCTCAATGCCCTCGCGGCGATCGGCCTGCTCCGGAAAGACGGAAAATCTTTCTCATTGACGGAGATCTCCGAAACTTACCTCGTGAAAAGCTCCCCTCGCTTTCTGGGCGGGATGATTCTCTTCGATTCCGCGCTGTGGGACGCCTGGGGCCGGTTGGAAGCGACGGTGCGCTCCGGGAAGCCGGCGCACTCTCCGGACATGTTCCAAACCCGCCCGGAAGAGACCGCGCGGTTCATCTTCGCCATGCACTCGCTGGTGGAGGCGCGGGGCGACGCCGAGTACCTGGCGGAGAATTTGGATTTCAGCGGGGTGAAAGAGTTATTGGACATTGGCTCCGGTCCGGGCACCTACCCCGTCCATTTCTGCCGGAAACATCCCGGGCTCAGGGCAACCCTCCTGGATCTTCCCGGGACTCTCAAGAGCACCAAAAGATTTATCACCGGCTCCGGAGTCGAAGATCGGATCCAACTGGTCAGTGGAAATTACCGCACCGATCCCTTCCCGCAAGGATTCCAAATGGTCTTTCTCTCCAACGTCATTCACGGAGAAAACAGCCAATGGAATGAACAGCTCATGGCCCGGCTCTACGATTGTCTGGATCGAGGAGGGAAAATCGTGATCAAAGATCACATTTTAGATGACCCCCTGACCCATCCTCCCGCCGGCGCCGTCTTCGCCTTGCTCATGCTGCTTACCACGGAGCAGGGAAGATGCTATTCTTTCAATGAAGTGAGGGAGTGGCTGGAGCGGGCCGGCTTCGCGCGAGTATCCCAGACCCCGCTTCCCTCCCCTCCCTTTACCTCTTCGCTGGTGATCGGAGACAAGGCCTGAAACAACATAACCTTTTACTTTAGCTTTAACGCTTAAGTATAGCATTGGATTCACAAGAAGAAAAAAGAACAGCCCTGGAACAGTCGGTAATCGACGCCTATCGTCCGATCTGCCTCTGCCACAAGATCCGCAAAGGGATCATCGTCAAGGCGATTCAGAACGGGGCCTCCACCTTCGAGCAGGTGAGCCGAAAGACCGGCGCGGGAACCGGCCCCTGCGGCGCCGCCCGGTGCGGGCCGATGATCCGCGGCATGCTCGGCGAAGAAGTAGAAACCTGCGAGGTCTGCGGCTGGTCCATTCTCAAAGGCCCGCCCCCGCTCGTCTGCCCGCGCTGCAATGTGACGCAGACCGCAGGCTAATCCGAATTCTTTCTATTTTTTCCCCAGGACGGGATAAATGAGGATACCGTTTCGAGGAAGGCCAGCGCCGCACATCCAGCAGTAGTCGGATGTGCGAGTCTTCAAGAGCCGGAGGAAAACTTTCAATGATCGGGTCGAATGACCGATGGTATGGACCGCTTGCTCATTCGGATCGCAACCCATGAAAGACTTCGCGGTATTCATTAAGCTCAAAATAGACCCAACCCCATGACCCTTCGATCTTGACACCACATAGAAAAAGGCGGTAAACCGCCATAGGGAGGAGTCGCACTATGAATACGATTATGCGTAAATTCGCAAGCTTTTCTATACCCCTCTGGCTGGTCGCGACTACCTTTACCGGAGCCGAAAAGGCCCACGCTTCCTGGGAAGACGAATGGAAAAAAACAGTCGAAGCTGCGAAGAAGGAAGGGAAAGCCAACATCTACACCGAATCCGCCCAGAATACGCTGCTGATCGAATCCGGCGCCTTTCAGAAAAAATTCCCGGAGATCAAGCTGGTCACCACCTTCGGCAATACAGCAGCCCGCGTCATCACCGAGCGCAGAGCGGGTAAATACATTGCGGATCTCGCCTTTACTGGCCCGAGCAGTCCCTGGCAACTCTATTTGGCCAAGGCGCTGGACCCGGTCAAGGACGCTCTTATTTTGCCCGAGGTGGTGGACGAATCGAAGTGGTTTCAGAGAAGGCACCACTACGTGGATGCGGAGCGGAAATATATCTTTGTCGCCGTCGGGAATCCCGACTCCGGAAATTTCTACTACAACACCAAACTCGTGAATCCCAAGGAATTTCGGTCGATGTGGGATTTCGTCCGGCCACCATGGAGGGGGAAGATAACAGCCCGAGACATCCGAACCACCGGTCCCGGCGCAGTCACCATCCGGTTTTACTATTACGTTCCCGAGCTGGGCGCTAATTTCATCTACCGACTTTTCAGCGAGATGGACGTCACGCTTTACCGCGACCAACGGCAGGGCCACGATTGGCTCGCCACCGGGAAATACCCGATTTGCATCTTCTGCAACAACTCGACGATAGAAATGGCCAAACTCCAGGGGCTACCGGTGGAAAAGTTCGGATTGATGAAAGAAGGCGCGGGGTTGAGTTCAAGCGGAGGCGGGATGAGTCTTGTCAACCGGGCGCCACATCCCAATGCCGCAAAGGTCTTCATCAACTGGTATCTCTCCCGCGAAGGACAGATCGCGCTGCAATCGTTGGAGGGGGGTTTCTCAAACTCGCGCCGGATCGACATCCCTAGGGACATGATCCCGGCCGACCGGAGGCTGGAAGGGGGCGTCAATTACGTAGACGTCGATACCTGGGAGCGGATGTCGATGGAACCGGTTCTCAAAGTGTTTAACGCTGCCCTCGCGGAGGCGGAAAAGAGGAGGACAAAATAAGCGATCTCGCCCGGATTTTTCATCAACCGAGGAAAAGTCATGACCCCGTGTCGGTCGAGGGGGCGATCCATCTGAGGCGGAGAGCGTACCGAGCGTGAAGGGTCGACGAGGGTCATGTTTGGCAAATCGGCGCTTGCGTAAACACAGCGAACCTACCGAAAGCATAAGGAGGCGGCCATGATTCGAAATTTTCCAAGACCCGTTACTTTTTTTCTATCCGTCTGCATCCTGATCGCCGCGGCCGGGGAAGCGTTCCCGGCGCAGCAATCCGATGAAGTCTCGCGGCTCATCTCCGCCGCCAAGGAGAAAGGCGAGACCGAGTTGAACCTCTCTTGGAGCGAAACGACTCTGGGCGGGGTCGACGGCGCGAAAAAGTTCGCGGCTTTGTTCAACCGTATGTACGGGATGAATGTCCGGGTGCACTTTACTCCCGGTCCGAACATGGTGGACATGGCCGGTAAGATCAGCCAGGAAGTGGCCGCCGACCAGAAGGCGACCACCGATCTCCTGCTGGGATCGGAGGGAATTTTTGCCGGCCTGCTCAACCGGAAAGTGATGGATGAGTACGATTATTCGAAGCTCTCCCCGCGCATGCCGAAAGAGATCGTCGCTCCGGCCAATATCGGCGTCGAGATCCTGAGTCTCTTCCCGGGCATCACCTACAACAGCAATCTCGTCTCCGCGGCCGACGCGCCGAAAAGGCTCGAAGACACTCTCCATCCTAAATGGAAGGGGAAAATCGCATCCACGCCCTACGCCACAGGCTTCGATCGCGTTGCGGTCCGTCCCGAATGGGGTCCGGAAAAGATGAAAGCCTTCTTGAAGAAATTATCCCCCAATATCGGCGGGCTCATCCGATCCGGCGAGCAGCCGCGCATCGCCAGCGGCGAGTTTCTCTTGATGGTGATGGACGCCGGCGGCCACCAGACCCGGAAATATCAGGCGATGGGGATGCCTCTGGGCCATTTGGTCCCCGAGGATGGGGCCACGGTCGGGTTTCTCCTCTTTGGAGTGCCGAGAAACTCCGCGCACCCGAATGCCGCGAAGCTCTATATCAATATGGTTATGAGCGAAGAGGGACAAAAGATCGTCTATGAAACCCACTTCACCGATCACCATGAGCTCCCCGGCTCTCAATCGGCTCGCGCGCTCGAGACCATGAAAGCCAAGGGCACGAAACCGCTCAAGATCGACGTGAAATTTTACGCCGCCCATCCCGAGCTGAGAAAGCTCAGCGACGAACTCGCCAAAATGCTGCGGTAGAAAATAGGAACGAAGAGGCTCCGCGCCTATCCGAGGCGCGGGGCGCTTTGGGCCACGGCCCCTTCCGGCGCCAATGCGAACGCGGTCTTCGGTTCGCGGATGAAAAGACCGCACAGGGAAAGTGTGAGGCTGGTGATGCCCCAGGCCAGCACCGCTCCCGGCAACCCCACCCAATCGGAGACGAAGCCGAAAATCGCCGCGCCGAAAATGACCCCGACATGAAACGAGGTGAGGAAATAGCCAAAGGCCTCGGCCCTTTTCTCGGGATTCGAGATATCGGCGGTGAGCGCGCCGATCGCCGGAGTGGCAAACGCCGATCCTGCTCCGGCGAGACCGACGGCCGCCAGGAGACTCCCGAGGCCGTTCGCGAACGAATACCAGAAGACGCCGGTGGTCGCCACCAGGGAACCGACGATCGCCGGCGACTTGCGGCCGAATCGATCGCTCACCATCCCGCCGGGAATATTGAAGAAGGCCAACCCGACGGCATGGACGAACATCATGCTCCCGATCATTTTCGGCGTGGCGTCGTACAGCATGACGACGTAGAGCGGCAGAATGGAATTATTAAAGCTGGAACAAAATCCTCCGCGCGCGCGGACCACGCAACCGGCTAGAAAGGTCGGCAACATCCCCGGTTTCACGAGGCTCGAGGAGCTGCGCGCCGGTTGCAGGCCTGCCGCCTTCTCTCGCGCGGGCCTCGGCGACTCCTGGAGCCCGAGCGCGCAAATCACCCCGCCGACAATGGCAATCGTCGACCAGAGATTGAAAGGCGCCAGGAAGCCATAGGTCGCAGCCAGATAACCTCCCACCAGAGGGCCGAGGCCGAGGCCGATAAAAAAGATCGTGTTGAACGTGCCCATCAGCTTTCCCCTGACCGAGGGGTCGGCGCCTTCGGTGAGAAGGACCATCAGAGAAGGCCACAGGCAGCCCGCTGAGATTCCGGCCAGGGTCTGGAATATGAAGAAATGGACCGGGAGATGGGCGAAATTATTCAAAGCCGCGGCCGCTGCCAGACCGGCAAAACCCGCGAGCATGAAAAACTTCCGGCCGAAGCGGTCGGCGAGGCGGCCCGCAGGGACCTGAGTCAGGAGCTGAGCCAGCGCGTAGATGGAAACGATCACGCCGATAAAAGATCGGCTCGCTCCCAAAGAGGCCGCGTAAAGGGAAAGGCTCGGCAAAATGAGCCCATAGCCCAGATTGAGGAGAAAGGTCAGGGTAAAGACTATGGTGATTTTTCTATTGAGCAAGAAACGTCCTCCAGCCTATTTGAGGATGCGGGAGAGCATCTGCTGCGCCAGCGCCAGCCCCGGGACGGAAACACCCTTTTCGTGGGCCAGCTCCAGAGCCGGGCAAACGCCCTTGAAGAAAAGCTCTCGCATATGCTCGAGGTCGCCGGTCATCCGGCCGGTGAATTCCAGCCAGTGGTCGGCCATATGGCTCTGTCCCGCGCTCACCCGCACCATCTCTTCGAATACTTTGGGGTCAATCCCCGCCTCGCGCGCGAGCGACATGCCCTCATGGGCCGAGAGCATATTGATGACCACCATCGTCTGCTGCGCCGCCTTGGCCGCGGATCCGTTTCCGAGGGCTCCGACGTGGAAAATGTTTTTTCCCGAGGCCTCGAGCACCGGGCGGCATTTCTCCAGCAGCTCCTTCTCCCCGCCGACCATAAAGCAGAGGGTCCTGCCCGTCGCGCCCGTAGATCCGCCGCTCATCTGGGCGTCGATGACTCCGACTCCCCTCGACTTGGCGACCTCGGCCACTTTTTTCGTGGTCTCGGGATGGATCGTGCTGTGAATCGCAATGACCGTGCCCGGCCGGGCCGTGGCGAGCAATCCATCTTCGCCCGTGATCACCGCCTCCACCTGGGCATCGTCCACGACTGCCATCTCGATCACCTCTCCATGCTGTCCCACTTCCTTCACGGAGCCCGCCACTTTGGCTCCCATCGATGCCAACTCTTTCAACGGCTCCGGGCGCAGATCGAAGACCATGAGATCGAACCCGGCCTTGAGAACATTGGCCGCCATCGGCTTCCCCATGTTGCCCAGACCGATAAAACCCACTTTAGTTGCCACGACTCATCCTCCTCAGAAATTTTGTCTCTCAGGATTCTTCTTCCTCTTTCACCAGCGGCGCCTCGGCACTCTTCCACTGTTTCACGGGCCGCCCCTCCGCGAGCGCCCGAAGCTCCCGCTCCCATATCTTTCTTAGAAGGAAAACTCCGACATCGCCACGGCACAAGCTGTCCCGGGAGCGGTCGATCGTCGCGCCCTGCCCGACCTGGACCACGTAGTCTTCGATCCAAAAGGTGTAATAGGTGCTCAAGCTCTTATCGAGATCCTCGAACCGTTTCTTGCCGTCGAGAATCGTGGCGCCCAGATCATTGGGCGAAACATTCAGAGAGCCGCGCAATTCCCGGCGTTTCTCTTGAAATTCTTTCGCCGCCTCGCCGGTGATCCCCATCCAGGCAACCACATAGCTGACGCAATGTTCGTCGTCGATCGGAACGCGCCAGAACACTCGATGGGCGCGTACGTTGACCGCGTTCTTGAGCGAAACTTCCACTCGTCCCGCCGGAGGCGCCTGATTGATGTTGGGCATGTGAAAATGGAAGTGGGTGAGCGGCTCTCCGGGCCTCTTTACCCTCGTCCTGATGCCATACTCGGTCTCTTCCGCGGCTAGGGCCGGCATCTCTAAATGGCCGGCCTCGTCCGGGCGGCTCTGCAAAGAATGATTATGGGTGAAGGCCACGTGCGCGATGTCGCACGCGTTGTCGACCCGGTTGAAATAGTTGCAGGGCCAAACTTCCGGCGGCCCCACGGAGATCAATCCCTCCCGCTCGAACTCGGGAAATCTCTTGAGCGGCGGCGGCTCTCCCTCTCCGAGATAGGCAAAGATGAGCCCCAGGTATTCCTTCACCGGATAACTTCGGATCTTCACCTTCGAGGCAAATCCCTCCTCTTCCCCCGGCTGCTCCACACACTGCCCCGCGCTGTCATACTTCCAGCCGTGATACCGGCAGCGGATGGAATCCCCTTCGACCCATCCCGTAGAGAGCTGCGTCCCCCGGTGGGCGCAGCGAAACGCCGTCAGGTGGGGAGCCCCGCTCTCCCCCCGGTAGAGCGTGAAATCCTCGCTCATGATCCGGACCGGCAGGGCCCTACCCGGCGACAGATTCTCCGCGACGGCAACCGGCTGCCAGAACAGCCTGAGATAGCGCCCGGCGAGAGTCTCAGGTCCGGTGTGAACAAAATCTGAATAGTCTTGATTCATGATTTTCTTCCTTAGGTTGACTTCAATTTCAATAAACCATAGGCGTGGCCCGATCTTAGCCCAACCGGAATCCGTGTCAATACACCAGCAGACCGTTGAAAAACACGCGCCGCCTCCGTGCGCCACAGCCGCTTCGCCTCTCGCTTCCCAAGCTACCGAGGAAACGCTCCATTGTCCACCGGCGGAGCGGAGCTCCCGTTCAAGTTGACGCAGACATCCCTGTTGACTATACCAGCGCAATGGCGGCCCGCAGCAAAAATAACCGTTTCTCATCTTTCATCGCGGCCGAGGATTTCTTCCAAAGGCAACCATGACCGTCGAACCGGCAAAGAAGGTCCGATCCGTCCCCGATGGGCTGCGGGCGATACCGGGGAGCATCTGGGCGCTCGGCTTCGTCAGCCTGTTCGCGGATATTTCATCGGAGATGATCCATAGCTTGTTGCCGGTGTTCCTCGTATCCGTGCTTGGGGCGAGCACACTCACCGTGGGCCTGATCGAAGGAATCGCCGAGGCGACTGCGCTGATTACCAAACTATTTTCCGGCGCCCTCAGCGATTATCTCGGGCGGCGAAAGCTCCTTGCCGCCCTCGGTTATGGTTTGGCGGCTTTCACGAAACCACTGTTCCCCCTGGCGCCCTCCGTCGCCTGGGTGGCGACGGCGAGGTTCATTGACCGGATCGGCAAGGGCATTCGGGGCGCTCCTCGGGACGCCCTGGTCGGTGATATTGCGCCGCCCCACCTGAGGGGCGCTTGCTATGGCCTGCGCCAATCGCTCGATACCGTCGGCGCGGTTGCAGGACCTCTCATGGCGACTCTTCTCATGGGGCTCACGTTAAACAGCTTTCGCACTGTATTCTGGATCGCCGTAGTTCCCGCCTTCCTGGCGCTGGCGCTCATGATATTCGTGAAAGAACCCGAGACCGTCGGGACGGCGGGTAAGCCTCGATCACCGATTCGAGGCGCGGACGTCTGGAAGATGGGGGCGGCATACTGGTGGCTCGTGTCGATTGCCGCCGTGCTCACACTTGCCCGCTTCAGTGAAGCATTTCTGGTGCTCCGCGCCCACAACATCGGTCTGCCTGTCGCTTTCGTGCCGCTGGTGATGGTGGTGATGAACGCGGTGTACGCCTCCTCCGCCTACCCGGCAGGACGGCTATCGGATCGCATGGACAGACGACTGGTGCTGGCGGCCGGCTTTGTGGCCTTGATCGGAAGCGATATCGTCCTGGCTCTGGCCACCGGCGTGTGGGAAGTGATCGCCGGGGCGGCGCTGTGGGGGCTTCACATGGGGCTGACACAAGGTCTCATCGCCGCTTTAGTGGCGGACACGACTCCAGCCTCCCGTCGAGGCACCGCTTTCGGCGTACTCAATCTCGTGAGCGGCATCGCCATGCTGATCGCGAGCTTTCTGGCCGGTTGGCTTTGGTATCACTATGGGCCGCAGGCTACTTTCTACGCCGGCGCCGGCTTCACGACAGTGGCTCTGATCGGCTTCATGATCCCTTCCGAAGCGCGGCGTCGCATGTCTGACTCTTGAGGATCGTCAGCTCCCCTCACGGCACTTCTCATCGCCGGCCGGGGGCATCTTGAAGGCCTGATGCACCGGACGGGGAGCCTCAATGTACCACGCCTCTATTGCATCAGGCCGGAAAGAGGCGTTCGGCCGGCGCCTCTCTCCCCTCTTGACCGAAGTTTTCCGCTGTCGTATGAACAGAGCCAACGGAAGGTAAACGCAATATGAAAGACCTCAGAAGCTTTCTCGCCGACTGGGAGCGGCAATACCCCCAGGACCTCTGCCGGATCGAAAAAGAGGTCAGCGTCAAATACGAGCCCACCGCGCTCGCCGCGGCTCTCGAAAAGCGCGATCTCTTCCCCGCGCTGATCTTTCAAAATCCGCTGACCGCTCAGGGAAATCGCTCGCGCTTTCCTCTGCTGACCAATCTCCTCGCCAGCCGGAGGCGCTGCGCCGCCGCGATCGGCGTTCCGCTGGATCAGGTCGCGCAAGGCTATTTCGATCGGATCTCCCAGAGCCGGCCTCCTGAAGTCGTCTCTTCACGGGAAGCGCCGGTCAAAGAGGTCATTCAAAAGGGCGCCGAGGTCAACCTCCACGAGATCCCGTTGGTCGTCCACCACGAAGGAACTTCCGGCCCCCGGCTTACGGCGGCCATGGCGACGACCGTGGACCCGAAAACCGGCATCGACAACTGCGCCCTTCAGAGCGGCGTCATCCGCTCTCGAAACAAACTGACATGGGCGAACGCCGGCGGGGCGCACAATTTTTTCAATCTGAAGGCGTGGTGGGACAGCGGGAAAGATTGTCCGGTCGCCTTCTGGATCGGCCATCACCCGGCGGCCTCGCTGGGAGGCCAGCAAAAGCTTTCCCATCCGCAAAGCCACTATCCCGGCATCAGCGGGCTTTTGGGAGAACCGCTGCGCCTTGTCCCAACGGAGACTTTCGGGAAGGAACTCATGGTCCCCGCGGACGCGGAGATCGTCATCGAAGGCTTCGCGCCAAAGGACGTCTGGGAATCGGGCCACTACGCCGGCGACCACGCCAAGACCATGATCCCGATCGGCCCGGGGCCCGTGGTCCACGTCACCTGCATCACTCACCGACGCGACGCCTACTACCATGATATCGCCGTCGGCCACGCGGACAATCTCGTCATGGGCGGCTTCGCGCTGGAAGCGGCCGTCTACGAAGCGGCGAAGAAGGTCGCCCCTTCCGTCCAGAACGTTCACCTGCCGCTCTCCGGGGTTTGCCGCCGGATCGTCTATGTCCAGGTCAAGGATCCGACCGCGGGCATGGCGCGGGCGATCATCTCCGCCGCGCTCCCGGTGGACAACCGGATCAAGTACGTCTTCGTGGTGGACGACGACGTCGATATTTTCAACGATCGCGAAGTGCTCCTGGCGCTGGTCAACCGCGCGCAGCTTGACCGGGACATGCTGCTCATACCTGGGCTCCCCGATACTCCGATCGATCCCATCGCCGTCCGCGTGGGCGACGGCTATGTGACGGCCAAAGCGGGCTTCGACCTCACCCTGCCCCCTTCCCCGCTGCCCGGCTTTCCCAAGCAATTCGAAGCGAGCATCGGATTCCCGGCGGCGCTCGAGAAAAAACTCCGGATCGAAGATTTCCTGGACACGGAGACGCTGAAAAGGCTCGAAAGGGAGGCTCAATAATTATGTCGGTCTATCTGCCCAAACCCGGCGCGGACAAGCTCTGCTTCGTGGTGTGCCCCCACTGCCGCAAAGTGGTCTACGCGAAGAAGACCTTCTGGACGCCGCGCTTCGATCATATAAAGATCTGGTGCAACCACTGCTCGGAGGAATTCGCCAAGGAAGACTCTCCCCAGGTGGTGGGTCTGTAACAGGACCCAGGTTTTGAGTTGTCTATGAGAGATCCAAGGAGGAGCGTTATGTCGCGTCGAAGTTTCCTGATCTTGGCCGTTTGGCTTTCCATGGTTCTTCAGGCTCATGATTCGCTCGCTGCCGCGGCGCAGCCGGAAAGCCCGCTTCTTTCTCCCGAAGGGAAGCGGCTCATCGCCATCGCCGCGGAGAAAGGCGAGCGCGAGCTGAACGTTTCCTGGAGCGCCGGCTCTATCGGCGGAACAGAAGGCGCAAAGAGATATGAAGCGCTTTTCAACCGCATGTACGGCGCCAATATCAAGGTCAACCTGACGCCCGGCCCTTCCATGCCGGCGATGGCCGCGAAGATCACGCAGGAAGTGGCGGCGGGGCAGAAGGCCTCTTCGGACCTCCTTTTGGGGACCGAAGCCCACTTCGGGGATTTATCGGGTCGAAAGGTCCTGGAAGAGTACGACTACACCAAGCTGTCGCCCAGGATTCAAAAGCGGTTCGTGGCGTTGAGAAACATCGGGGTAGAGATCTACAGCACCATCACGGCAATTCTTTACAACACCAACCTGGTTCCCCCCGGCGACGTGCCGAGAAAGCTCGAAGACGCGCTGAACCCAAAATGGAGCGGAAAGATCGCTTCCACCCAATACGCCGCATACTTCGATCGCGTGGCGATGCGCCCGGAATGGGGAGCGGAAAAGATGAAGGCCTTCGTGAAGAGACTCTCGGGCCAGGTGGCGGGCCTCATCCGCCTCCAGGAGGAAACGCGCATCGCGAGCGGCGAGTTCGTCATGCTGGTTCTTGGAAACACCCATGCCGTGCGCCCGCTCAAGTCGAAAGGGGCCCCTCTCGGATATGTCGTCCCGGAGGACGCCGCTTCGGCCGGCTTCATCCACCTCGGGGTTCCCCTCAACTCGACGCATCCCAACCTGTCCAAGCTCTTTATCAATATGATGATGAGCGAAGAAGGACAAAGGGTGCTCTACGACATCTACTCGGCGGACCACTACGCGCTCCCCGGCTCTCAATCGGGGGCGGAGATGGCGGGTCTGACAAATCGGGGAGTGAAGATATTCGACGTCAACGCCAAGTTCGTGGTGGACCATCCCGAGATCACGAAGCTCTCCACGGATCTACAGGACATACTGACGAAACAGCGTTAAAGAGAAACGCCCATGGCGCAAAAACCTAAAATCGCGGTATTTTCCGGCGCCACCGCCACGATCCAGAACAGCCCTCCGCTGGCGACGAGCAACAAGGCGCGGGAAAAATATGGACTGAAGCCCCTCACCAACCCGGACGGCACGCCGGTCCGGTTTGATCACCTCCGCGCCCAACGGCTGGCGGCGCCGGTCACGGCTTATGTTCAACAGTTCAGCGCCCACCCGCTCGAGCGCGACGCGGCCGAGCTGTATGGCCCGCCGGACGGGTATGTGGACGCCCAGGGCGCTTTTCACAAAGAACAGAAGGGTCCGAAGGATACCCCGGTCTATGAGGTCACGCTGCGTCCCGAGGACGGCGTCTACCTGCTTCCTTACATGGCGCGCCAGGCAAACGGCCAGCCCTGGGACGACGACGGCGCTTACCGCGGCGCGCCGGCCGAACTATCCCGCACACCTTATTATCCGGATGGCTCGCGCATCTTCGAGGAGATTGACCGCTTTCAAATCGGCGAGAACGGAACGTCGAACCTTCTCTCTTCGCAGGCCGATTTTGATTTTTACCGGGCCGCCCCCGCCGGGGGATACTCCAAAGGACTACCCGCCTCCGAAAGAACCGATGTCGGCGACGGCGACATCCCGCCGGAAAAGCTCGGCGAAGATTTTTTTGTCTACCGGCCAAGCCATCTCCAGAGCGCCCCCTTCACCGCCACGCTCGCCCGCCTCACCAATACGGTTCAAAAGGCGCTGGGCGCGGGAAAATACCAGGGTGCGATCTGGCTCGAAGGAAGCCCTTACGTGGAAGAGACCGTCTACTGGTTGAATCTCCTCATCGATACCGCCGTCCCGATCGCGGGAAACGCCTCTCAGCGGCCCCACGGCGCGGCCGCCAATGATGGAGACCGGAACATCGTCGACTCCGTCGAGTACATCATATCACGGGTCTGGGCCGATGAGTCCGGGAAGGACGTCATCGGCGGCGTCGTGATCCAGGACCAGCAGGTCTTTACCTCCCGCGAAGTGCAAAAGGGAGACGCGCGGCCCGGAGGTTACGTCGCCACCGGCGGCCACGGCGGTATCGTCGGGACCGTGGGACACGGACCGGCGAGGATCACCTTCAAGCCGGTGAGACGCCACACGTATAAATCGGCGGTCAATCTGAGCCGCCTGCCCGATTCCGTGCGCGGGGTCAAGCGCGTCAACGGAAGCTTTCAGCGGGTGACCGTGCCGGTCAAAGACGCGCAGGGAGATCTTCTCGTCACGGCGATTCCGAGAGTCACGATCGAAAAGTCGGGCCGCTATATCGACGAGTCTCCCAAGGCCGACACGGTCGCCGACGCTGGCGTTATGGCCCGAATCGAGAAAAATCTCCAAGACTCGCCGCTGGCGGGATTCGTCGCCGAAGGGAACGCGCCCTATGGCGGGATGACCAACGCCCTCGGCGCGGCGTTGAAAATCGCCGCGTTGAGCGGAATGCCTGTGGTCAAGGTCGGCCGGGGAAACGCGGAGGGCTTCACGCCCGCGCGGCCCGGCGATATCATGATCGCCGGGAATAATCTCACCGCCACGAAGGCGCGGCTCCTTCTGATGGCCTGCATCATGCGCCTCGGGAGCCTTCCACCGGCGAAAGATCCCGCTCAACCCACGAAAGCGGAGCTGGAGGCGATCCGCGCCAAGATCGCCGAGTACCAGGAAATCTTCGACACGCACTGAAACATGACGCTGATCCTCAGCAACGAAGAGATCGCGCAAATCCTCACCATGCGGACCTGCCTGGAAGCCCTGGAAGAAGGCTATCGGGAGCAGGCGGAAGGGTGGGCGGAGCACGAAAAATTGCCCTTGATTGAGAACGTCATCGCCGACAAGATCCAAGGCAGAACGAGCGCCGACCAGATCACGATGTTCCGCAGCGGTTCCGGCATGGGCCTCCAGTTCGCCGCGGTCGGGGCCCAAGTCTACCGGCTCGCCAAGGAGCGCGGCCTCGGCCTCCAAATCTCTACCGAATGGTTCACGCAGACGCTTCATACCTGAGGCGATTGGCCGCTTCCCTGTAACATTCTTGTCTTTCCGCACGCCGGATTTTCTGGCAAACTGATAATATCGTGAGCCTGCTGAGCCGAATATTTTACCTCCTCTCTCGAGTCACGCCATTCAGGAAGTTTCTTTGGCGCGGCTGGTACGACTATCTCGCGGACAGATACCGGAACGCCGATTGGACATTCATGAATTATGGATATGAAGACGGGTCGCAGCCTCGCTTACAACTTGCCGAAGCGGAGGAGCCGGACCGGTATTGCGTCCAGCTCTACCACCACGTGGCGGGCGCGGTCGATCTCGCCCAATCCGAGGTGCTCGAAGTCGGCAGCGGCCGGGGCGGTGGAGCGTCATTCATCAAGCGATATCTCCATCCTGCAAGGATGGTCGGCGTGGATCTGTCTCAAAACGCCGTGGATTTCAGCCGCGCGACCCACGCGGTCCATGGGCTTGAATTTCACCCGGGGGACGCGGAGCGCCTGCCTTTCGAGCCGGAATCGTTCGACGCCGTCGTCAATGTGGAATCTTCGCATTGCTATCCGTCGCTCGAAGCGTTTCTCGCGGAAGTCCGGCGCGTGCTCCGGCAAGGCGGCTACTTCCTGTATGCGGACTTCCGCGACCGCTCCGACGTCGACGAATGGCGGCGCTGTCTCGAGAACTCCGGCCTGAAGATCATCCGGGAGACTAATATCACACCCCAGGTCCTCGCCTCGCTCGACGCCGACCATGAACGGAAGCTCGCCCTGATCAAAGAGCTCGTCCCCCGGCTGCTCCACCGCTCCGTCTCCGACTTTGCGGCCCTTCGCGGTTCTTTCGTTTACGAAGCCTTCCGCGCTGGCAGGTTCGTCTACCGGAGCTACATCATGCAAAAACGGTGAAGCCAGGAACACCCTGAGAATTTATTGTTGACTCCCCTGCGGGCGGTCTTATACGCTCAGCTACTGCCGGAATTGACGGTAGGCGTGCTCGATAATCACGGTTAAGCCGTGACGCGGGGCATGAAAAAGGAGCAGCGAAATGCCGTCGGATGAGCGTACGAGATTCTCCAAGGCCGAGGGCTATGAGCGCTACCTCGGGCCGTGGAGTTCAGCTCTCGCCCCGCGATTCATCGATTTCGCCTGCGTCCAGGACGGCGACCGCGTCCTCGATGTTGGGTCAGGAACCGGCGCTCTTACTCTGGCGCTCGCCGCTTCCAAGTCCTGTCCGGAAATCATCGGAATCGACCCGTCCGCGCCTTTCATTGAATTTGCCTGGACACGCACGAGTGATCCGCGAGTTCGCTTTCAGGTCAGCGATGCCACGGATCTTCCTTTCGAAGACGATTACTTTGACAAAAGTCTCGCACAGCTGGTGCTGAACTCCATTTCCGACGCCCGGCTTGCCGCTGTGGAGATGCGCCGCGTGACCAAACCCGGAGATATCGTCGCAGCCTGCGTGTGGGCCTCGGGCGCCAAGAACGAGCGAGAACAGGTATTTTGGGGAGCTGCCATGGCAATCGATCCCGCAGCCGGCGAGCGCCGGGAAGTCGAAGGACGATTCAGTAAGACGGGCCGGCTTTCCTCCCTTTGGACCGAATGCGGCTTGAAGGAGATCGAAGAAACCGAACTCACCGTATCAGCGAATTTCGCCTCGTTTGAGGATTTTTGGTTGCCCTATCTTGAGGGCCAAGGTCACGGTGGTTCTTACGTGAAGGGCTTGTCCCGCGATCTGCAGGAGACGTTACGCGAGCGCGTGCGTCAGAATATTCCGGGGAAGAGAGCGAAAGTGCCTTTTTCCTTACGGGCCCAGGCCGTGGCAGTCCGTGGCATTTGCTAATGAGCAGGCTTACCGGACAGGTGCCAGGCTGGAGATTCCATGCTGCCGTAGTCCTCATCTTTTCCGTCCTTCTCCTTAAATCACCCACACCGGCTTAACCTCTCACTCCCATCAAGATTCCATTGACGGCCGTGGCTTCTTATGGCATTTAATGCCATAATGGTCAGGAAGCCGCGCGCGGTCTTGCTCCAACATGATGATATTTACGACGAAGAGGGCTGGCGCATGACTATCAAGGTCTGGAAAGTGCCCGTGAGCCGACAAAGTCCGGATGGTATTGACTATTCCCTTTCTCTGATCTCCCCCGAGGGAGAGAGGCTGGTGGGTTATGATAATCACTGGCCCAAGGGTCACCATCGCCATGTCTTGGCCGAGGAAGGTCCCTACCGTTACACCGGTATAGACGCTTTGATCGCCGACTTTAAAACCGACGTGCTAAAAGTTAGGAGGAAAATGTCATGAAAGCAAAAAAGGTAAAGATCGGTATCCGTAAGTCCGACGACGTATTGAGAGAAGCAGCCGAAACCATGAAGCGCGTTGCGGCGGGTAAACGGGTGAAACCCCAGGGGCACCGCCTCTTCTTCACCAGTCCCGAGGCCCTCCGGCAGTTCTTGACTCCCAAGAGACTGGAGCTCATTCGCTTGATCCGGAAGCGCCGTCCCAGCTCCATCAATGAACTTGCCACTTTCGCGGGTCGCGATTTCAAGAGAGTGTACGAGGATATCCAAAGCCTTTCCCAGGCCGGGTTGATAGATCTGGCCGGCAACAAGGGGCGGAAAAAAACTCCCCGCGTAGCAGACGAACTCCGCCTTGAGATTGTGGTTTAAGACTATGATTTCCAAAGTAACGATCACTGTCGCTCTCCTCTTAGGGCTCCAGGGCTGCTCCACCCGGAGCGTGAGCCTGATCCATCCCGGAACCGGCGCGACCGCGCGGTGCGAAGAGACGGGAACAGGCCTCCTCGCGGCAAACGTCGGCGTTATGTTGGAGAACTGCGTCAAGGAACAGGAAGCGAAGGGCTATCTCCCAATGGAAAAGCTCAGCCCCGAGCAGCGCTCCGAGCTCGATCGCCGCGGCCTCCTGCCCAAACCGGCCGCTCCCATGGGCTATTAGTTCACCGGTCCCAAACCCCCCTCAAACCTGACGAAAGCGTCGTGCAGTTCAATTCCTAAGTCGGCAAGACGACAAATGCGGAAGTATGTTTCGGCCTTTGTCGTTATCCACAAGTGAGCGACTCTTTACAATGCAGCGCAACCATTATAGAAATCGTCACCTGGGCGCGTACCCAAAACGTACTATACGGAAGTAAGGCGGTACTACACGGAACAAGATATTCATAGTTAGCCCTATATGCGAACCGACAATCTCTACACTCTTCCAAAAGATTTGCCAGTCCCACAAGACGACGGAGCGTGTAATCATCTTCGCGGACTAGCACTTCCAACAATCGGTTTACGTGCCACCTCTGGAGTAACCGTTGATCTTTCCAAAGAGGGTCAACCTTGGCTGGTTGTCTATTGTTACCCGAGGACCGGGAGACCAGATCAAGCACCGCTTGGTGGGGAAGCGGCGTGGAACGCCATTCCCGGCGCCCGTGGGTGTACGCCCCAGACCTGCGCCTATCGCGACCAACATGCAGAGTTTGCCGCTCTCGGCGCAACGCTCTACGGCCTCAGTACACAAGACACTGAATATCAGCAGGAGACCGTTTCCAGACTCTATCTACCCTTTCCGCTTTTGAGCGACGCTCAACTGAAGTTCACGCGCGCGTTACGGTTGCCAACTTTTACGTTCGAGGGTCTTGAACTCATCAAGCGTCTCACTCTGATTATCCGCGCCGGGCGGATTGAAGAAGTGTTTTACCCTATTTTCCCGTCAAACGCAGACGCAGCGCGAGTAGTTGAATGGCTATCCACTCATTCCAGCGGACGCGCTGACGCGCGCCGCTGAATTCGGACGTCTAGCTGGATAGCAGCGTTGCGTTTTGAATCCATCGGCTGTAGGGCCATGAGAGATCCGTGGAGGTAAACGATGGCCAAGAACCCAACCAAAATCCCGGTAAGCGACCTTAAACAAGATGCATCTGCAACCCTCAAACGCGTCCGAAAATCCAAAGGTCCCGTGATCGTGACTCAGCGCGGAAGGCCTGCTGCGGTCTTGCTGAGTGTGGACGCTTATCAACGCGCGATCAGGTCTTCTTCCTCGCCCTGCTTCAATCCAAGATAGATCATCTGATTTTGGGCGGGATCGCGGATGGTATGCTTGGGGTCTTTGCCCTTGCGGACATCCTCTATCGCCACGAGACACATAATGCGCTGGGCCATTAAAACTTTGTCGTTCGCCCCCAGGTGCTCCTGGGTTCTGTCCACCAGCATGCCTTGGCTCTCATTCGCCATGCTGTCCTGAACCAGGAAGCCTTTCACCGCCGAAGCGGCGGTCCGATTGGGAATCCCACAGATCGTATCGGTCTCTTCGTAGGTCCGATAATAATCGTTCTCCGGTCCGGGCTGCACGTAGGTCGTCTCCGGAGGCCACTCGAAAAGCCCGCCGTTTTTGTCCGGCGGCGAATAGGAGACCTGGAAGCGCTTGGTGTGGTGATCGTCCATGGGAACGTACCAGGATTGAAATTTCTGGATGAGCGTCCGGTCCCGGGGCGCGCCCTGCACCCTCATGAACCCGGCGGGCATAAAGAAGTGGCCGTACATGGCCCCGACCACCGGTCCTTCCATCTCGGGCAGGGGACAAATGGACTTTTGCCAGATTCCCCAGTCGACTTCTCTAAAATCCAACTGCGGCTTCGGCAACCGGAAAAGCGCCTTCTTCCTGCTGGCCCACTGATCCATGTGAAGATAGGCCGCGTGAACCGTATCCACGGCTCCTTCCACATTCTGGAGATAGTTTGAGTTGATGAAATAATAATCGACCTTTCGCGTCCCATCCTTCCTCACCAAGACCTCATAGCGGGGCAGCAGCGGCTTCTTGTCTTCCAGCCCCAAGTAGGCAAAGACCAATCCACCCAATTCCTCGCAAGGATAGGAAGGATGGCGAACTCTCTCGCAATAGGGCTCCGGCTCCGCAGGCTGCTCCAGACATCTTCCCCCCACATCGTACAACCAGCCATGAAACGGACAGCGGATTCCCCCATCCTCCACCCTCCCATACGCCAAGGACGTCAACCGGTGCGAGCAGTGAAGCCCCAGAAGCCCAGGCTTCCCTTTGTCATCCCGGAACAGCACCAGCTCCTCCCCCATCACCTTCACCTCTTTGGGCTTGCCCCCAGCCTTGAGCTCGCTCGACAGTCCCACCGGCTGCCAGTACCGCCGCATGACTTCACCCATGGGCGTCCCGCGATCGGTCCGGCAAAGAAGCTCGTTCTGTTCCTTAGGCAGCATGAAATCTTTCTCCCTCTTTATTCAGCAATATCTATAAATAACCGATGAGTTTGCTCTCTGTCAATCAAAGGATCGTGATCGCGCTCTGTCTCGAACACAAGCCACGAAACCGGCTAGTGCGTTTTTCCGGAGGCAGTGAGGCCGGCGCGGATCTTCTCCGCCGCGAGAGGCGCCTCCTTCAATCTTACCCCCGTGGCGTTATAAATCCCGTTGGCGATCGCCGGCGCGATGATGCTGATGCCGCATTCCGCGATGGCTTTGGTGCCGAACGGCCCCGGCCCCGCTTCCGCCTTCACCAGCGACGTGATCAGGCGCGGCGCGTCCTGGACCGTGGGGATTTTGTAGTCGCCCAGGTTGAGGGTCATCACGCGGCCGTCTTCCACGGCCAAGTGCTCCATCAAGGCGAAGCCCAGCCCCTGGATGACCGAGCCGTCGATCTGTCCTTGGTGGATGATCGGGTTGATGATGTCCGTGACGTCGATCGCGAAATAGATCCGGGGGACTTTTACCTGGCCGGTTTCGGCGTCCACCTCGACGTCGGCGACGGCGGCGTAAAAGCAATAGATGTCCGACGCGTTGTCCTTGCAGTGGCCGAATCCCTTCAAGGGAGAGCTTCCGGCCATGCGCCCCAGCGCTTTCAGGTCCAAATACTTTCCCCGCGCGCCGCTGAGACGCGCCCTCCCCTTCTCCCATTTTACCTGAGCCGGATCGACCTGCCAGGAAGATGCAGCCAATTTGCACAGCTCCTCGACCAGGGAATTCGCGGCCCGGGCCACGGCGCGCCCTTCGATATGGATCCCTCTTTGGGCCCGAATGCCTTCGTCGTAGGTCGCGGTGTCGGTTCCCCCAATGCCTATTTCGACCAGCTCCGGCTCCACCCCCAGGGTCTCCGCGGCAACCTGCCTGTGCATGGTATAGGCGCCGACCCCGACGTCGCGCACGCCGGTAACCAGACGAAGCGCGCCTCGAGGATCGAGAAACAATTCCGCGCTCGACTCCCCCGGCCCGATATGGTGATTTCCCAGCGCAACGCCACGCCCAAGCAGCACGCCGGATTTATTTCGCAATCGCGCGGGTTTTTTTCTCTTCAACCCGGAGACTTTTACGAGCCGCTCCAGAACTTCCTTGCCTCGCGGATCGCGCAACGGCCTTCCGCTCGGTTGGCTATCTCCCTCTTGGAGAACGTTTTTCAGGCGAAACTCCACCGGGTCTAAGCCGAGCTTCTCGGCCATGATGTCCATCTGGCTTTCGACGGCAAAAAGGCTCTGCACCTCGCCGGGCGCGCGGAAGTAGCCTCCGGGCACCTGGTTGGTGTAAACGATATAGCCTTCCATCCGCACGTGCGGGGTTCGATAAGAACCCGCGAGCATGGTGGTTCCGGTAAAGGCGTTTTGCGGCGTGCGGGCACCGTAGGCCCCCCCGTTGTAATAGATCTTTCCGTCCCAAGCGCAGATCCGCCCGTCTTTCTTGACGCCGATCTTGAGTGAGACGACCGCGGCGTGACGCGGCTCGCCGTCCTGGAGCAGATCCGAATAACTCTCGACGATTTTCACCGGCCGGCCCGCGGCCTGGGCGAGAGCGTGAAGGCTGATGATATCGTCGTAGCCCAGCTTGCCTCCGAACGAGCCTCCGGTCGCCACCGGATGGACAATGACCATCTCTTCGGGAATATCCGCACGCTCGGCGATATACTTCCGAACCAGGAAAGGGGCTTGATGGCAGTGCCAGACGGAGACCCGACCCTCCGGATCGATCTCGACCATCCCCGCCCGGGGCTCGAGGAAGGCCTGATGCACCGCGTTGGTGCGAAAGGTGTTTTCAAAAATCTGATCGGCCTCGGCGAAGCCCTCGTCGATATTTCCCTTGGTAAAGCGCTGGAAGGAGCGGACGTTTCTGATCGAAGGCTCTTTGAACGGCCCCTCGTAAGAAAGATAGTCCGGATGGAGAAGCGGGGCCTCGGGACGGATCGCTTCCAACGGATCGAAGACCGCGGGCAGCTCTTCGTACTCCACCTCGATCAGGGCCAGCGCATCTTCCAATATATCTTTATCGACCGCGGCGACGCCGGCGACTTTCTCGCCGATATAACGGACGCGGTCGCGCGCATAGACCGGCTTGTCCTTGAGCTGGAGACCGACGAGCCGCGAGGAAACATCCTGGCCGGTCACTACAGCGACCACTCCCCGAAGTCGCTTTGCCCGGCTCGCGTCTACTCTGACGATTCGCGCGTGGGGATAAGGGCTGCGGGCATAGCCGCCCCATAAAGTATTGGGACGAACGACATCCGCCGAATAAACGCAGGCCCCCGTGACCTTTTTCTCCCCTTCCACGCGGGGAAGGGATCTGCCGATTACGGTGCTGGGCATCACTGACCTCCGTTGCCGGGCGCCGCGAAGAGATGTTTCCATTTCTCGGAGACTTTCCGGCGAAGCTCGGGACTGGCGACATTGGTAGGGGGAAATTCCTTGATCCATTCATAGGGCTTGCACGCATTGATGATCGCGCGGCAACTGGTCAAATCGCCCCGCTTTTTCTGCTCGGGCGGGATCCTGGGGTCCAGCGCACTCGCCTGGCATCCTTTTAAGATCGTCATCGAGGTCTCCGGATCGCAGCGTGTCCCGATTGCCCAGAGCACCTCATCCGGGTCCCGCGGATTGATATCTTCGTCCACGACGACGACGAAGCGGCCGAGGTATTCCCCCGAGGCCGCCAGGGCCGCGCGCATCGCGTGGCCCGGATACCTCTGGCGGATCTGAACCACCGTGACGCCGGGAACAGCGAGCGGCCACACGTCCAGGACGTCTTCCACGCCCGCCTTGCGGATATTGGCCCGAAGATCTTTGACCTGCGTGGGGATAGCGAAGTGGGCCGGGGCGCGATAGTGCTTCACCGGCGGCTCCCCTTGGATGATCGGGTCGTTGCGGTGATAGAGGGCTTTCACCTGTATCACCGGCTCGCGTCGCGTGCCCGAGGCATAGTAACCGGTCCACTCGCCGAAGGGCCCTTCCGGCCGCGCGTCTTTCTCCGGCGGGAGCATCTCCCCCGCAATCACGATTTCCGACGCCGCCGGCACCGGCAGTCCGGTCACCTCTTCGCGCAAGACCTCCACCGGCTGTCCACGCACGTGGCCGATCAAATCGTACTTCGGGATTCCCCGTTTCTGTCCGAGATAGGGCGCGGCGCCCAGGAACAGGACCGGATCGTGCCCGAAAGAGACCGCCACGGGACAGTTCTTTCCTTTTTCCCAGTATTTTTTTCTTATGATCGAACCGGTATGGGGCGGGCTGATATAAAGGTTGGCGACGGCGCGGTCCTGGACCATGACGCGGTACGTACCCAGGTTGATTTCTCCACTGTCCGGGTCACGCATGATGACGACGCAGCCCGTTCCCAGATAGCGTCCTCCGTCCGCCTCGTGCCACCTTGGAGTCGGGAACTTCCAGAGATCGATTTTGTCGCCGGTATAGACGTTCTCGAAGATCGGCCCATCTTTGACCTCGATCGGAGGGACCGGCCGGTAAGAGGAGATCTTTTGCTCATAGGCCTCCAGCGCCTCATCCACGCTCAGGTCCAGGGGGAGATCCAGGGCCAACAACGCGCGCTTGAGCCGGCCCATTCCGTTAGTCAGGATCCGGTAGCCCTTCGGATAGCCCTTGATCGAATCGAAGAGGAGCGCCGATCCTTCGCGCTCGTAGTTGATCTCCGCGATGGTCCCGATCTCCAGATCCCAGTCCGCATTCTCCACGACTCGAAGCTCTCCCGCCCGCTCCAGAGCCACGATGAACTCTCTCATATCTTTATAGGGCAAAGTTGCTCCCTTCTATTGCCTGTTGCCTAGATTCAGCTAGCCGTTTCTCCCTGCTGAGTCAGCACGTGGCCCAGATTTTCCATCGCCGGGCGCGAAGTGTGAACCAGAAATCTCGCCGTCTCGCCGCCGGTGTTGAAGTGCTGGTGCCAGCCGAACATCGGAATGGAGAAGGCGTCGCCGGTTTTCCAGTCGTAGCGCTGGTCTTCGATGATGCTGTAGCCGGTCCCGGAAAGAACGTACTCGATCTCCTCGTAAAGATGGCGATGGGCCCCGGACCTTCCTCCCGCGGGGATCTCGGCCATGAGAGTCGACATCTGCTTCACGTGAAAGCCGATGCGGGGATCGACGATATAGGCGAGACGGCCCATGCGGGTCTCCTCGAATTTGATATCCTTCGCCTTGACGACCACCTTGCCCGCGCGCCTTCTCTTCTCCTCCTCGGACGAAAAATAGAGTTGCTCCTCGTAAAGCTTGGAGGCGAGCCCGCCGTTTCCCGTGTGAGGCGGAGGAGTCGTCGGAGGCGGAACCTCCGTCCCGCCGGGAATCAGGCTTCTCAAGGCCTCTTCGCTCTTCTGCGCGAAGACCCAGTACTCCGGATAGCGCTCGTCCTCGTACACGGCCACACCCAGGGCCCGGGAGAGATGCTGCGTCGTGCAGGCCATGTAATGCATTTCGCCATCGCCTTCGTTGACGTGACGGTGCCAGGCAAAGTAGGGCACGCAGATAAAATCACCGGCCTCCCAATCGTAGCGCTTGCCGTCGACCACGCTGTATCCTCTCCCCTGCTTGATGTAGATCACCGCCTCCACGCTGTGGCGATGGCCCAATACCTTCCACCCGCCGACTCCCTCCTCGCTTCCCGGCAGGAGCTTGTTGATCCAGGTGCGGATGATCCGGTTGTTGAATCCCAGCTTGGGATCGACGATCAAGGCGACGTTGCGTTCGCTCTGGAATCGCGATGCCACGTCTTCAGCCTTAGTCTGAACGGGCGCTTTTCTCCTTCTCTCCATCTCGTCTCGAGCGAAGAATACATAATCCAAAGGCGTTCTTTCCTTGGCGGTTTTTTCCTTGGCCATTTTTCCTCCTTACAACGGAACAGCTTGCGGCTTCTGGTCGGTTACAGGGCAAGTGGGCCGCAACGACTACGAGCGGAGACTATCAAATCGAGAATTTCACCTCAAGCCCCGATCCGGCTGAAGGAGCGAATTTTCTTCGCCCGGACACTTGACGCCTCCAAGCCTCACAGTTCATAATGATTTACTTCGGCGAGAACGTCCGTCGACCGGAAAAGGAGACGATTTTCATGCTCAGCAGCGAAGAAAACGAGATGATGAGTCGGGTCGGGAAAGGCACACCCGGCGGCGAGCTCTTGCGAAGATACTGGCATCCGGTGGCCGCGACCGCGCAACTAGACGAAAACCCGGTCAGAAAAATAAAAATCCTGGGAGAAGAGCTGGT
>Ga0080064_1001461_pt1 | contig 47540 bp, 42 predicted proteins | sample Subgrocontami54m_FD_69260 | JGI IMG/M metagenome (GOLD analysis project Ga0080064, IMG submission 69260) | Subsurface groundwater microbial communities from S. Glens Falls, New York, USA - GMW46 contaminated, 5.4 m (SPADES assembly) (version 2) ...
CGGCCTCGGTGCGCGAGATCTACGACGAGACCCTGCGCGCCTTCGACCTCGCCGAAACCTTCCGCACGCCGGTCGTGCTGCTCTACGACCAGGTGGTCGCGCAGCTCACAGAAACCGTGGATCTCGGCTCCGGGCGCGGATCTTCGGGCAGCGTGCGCGCCGAGCGCAAGTGGGCGAGCGGACCGCGCGAGGCCTACCAGCCCTACGCCTCGGGCGCCGACGGCATTCCCGCGATGTCCCGGCCGGGCGCGGGCTACCGCGTTCACACCACGGGACTGAACCACGCCGAGAACGGCTTTCCGACGCAGAACCCCGAGGCGGTCGAGCGCAACCTCGGGCGCATGCTCGGCAAGTTCGAGCGCAACCGCGCCGCGATCGACTCCTGGCAGTCCCTGGCTTGCGAGGACGCCGAAGTGGTGATCGTCGCCGTGGGCATCAGCGCCCGCGCGGCGACGCGCGCCATCGAGCTCGCGCGCGAGCGCGGCGTGCGCGTGGGCCTGTTCCGCCCGATCACGCTCTGGCCCTTCCCCGAGAAGGCGCTGCGCGATGCGACGGGCGCGGCGCGCGTCGTGCTCGTGCCGGAGATGAACGCCGGGCAGATGCGCCTGGAAGTCGAGCGCGTGCTGCGCGGAGCATGGGTGGAGGGCATCCACCGCTACAACGGCGAGCCGATTTCACCGGCCGAGATCTGCGAGCGCGCCGTAGGGCTCGCCAAAGAATCCAGATAGGCACTCTTATCACTCGCGTGTTGACAGAACTGGCGAAGACTTTGGGTTTGAATAGGTCTCCCGATTTTGCGCAGTTGCAACCTCGCAACTGCGCAAAATCGGGAGATTTGGGATGGCAATTCATGGCAGCCCGTCTAAATCCGGCTGCGCCCGCTTAAGGAACCACGATGATCCTCGACACCGCAGCGGAGTTCGATGTCCGCAAGTACCTCCGCATGGAGATGATGCCGCACTTCCTGTGCCCGGGCTGCGGCCACGGCATCGCGCTGCGCGCGCTGCTCTGGGCGCTGGAGGAGCTCGAGGTCGACAAGGACAAGCTCGCGGTGGTCTCGGGAATCGGCTGCGCGGGGCGCCTGTCGGCCTACATCGACGCGAACACCTTCCACGTCACGCACGGCCGGCCGCTCGCCTACGCCACGGGCCTCGCGCTCGCGCGGCCCGACCTGCGCGTGGTGGTGATCACCGGCGACGGCGACTGCCTCGCGATCGGCGGCAACCACCTGATCCACGCCTGCCGGCGCAACTTGAAGCTCACCTGCCTGATGCTGAACAACGAGGTCTACGGCATGACCGGCGGCCAGGTCTCGCCGACCACCTCGGAATCGATGCTCACGACCACGACGCCGCTGGGCAACTCCGAGCCGCACTTCGACGCCTGCGCGCTCGCCGCCGCGGCGGGCGCGGGCTACGTCGGCCGCGAAGTCACGCACCACGTGCCCAAGCTGAAGGAGTTGATCAAGGGCGGCCTCGAGCACCCCGGCTTCGCCTTCGTCGAAGTGCTCACCGACTGCACCGAGATCTTCGGCCGCAAGAACGAGCTGGGCTCCTCGCCCGAGATGATCCTGCGCCAGAAGAGCGAGATCCGCCCGAGCGCCTACCGCGACACGGTGGACACGCCTTTCCGCTCGAGCGACCTCGCGACCGGCGTGCTCGCGAAGAACGACCGGCCCGAATACGGCGCGGCCTACCGCAAGGCCGCCGCCGCGATCAAGGCGGGCGCAGGCAGGAAGGGCAGGAAATGAATCCCACGCGCATCGAGATCCGCATCGGCGGCACCGGCGGGCAGGGCCTGATCCTCTCGGCGAAGATGCTCGCCGACGCGCTCGCCTCGAGCGGCAGGCGCGTCGCGCAGTCGCAGACCTACGAGCCCACCTCGCGCGGCGGCTACTGCAACTCCGACCTCGTCGTCACCGAGGGCGAGGTCGATTATCCGCTCGCGACCGCCCTGGATTGCCTGGTGCTGCTGGACCGCATGGCGGTCAAACCCTCCTGGCCGCTGCTGAAGCCCGGTGCGCTCGTGATCGCCGACACGCGCCTGTGCCCCGAGCTTCCCGCAGGCGAATACCGCAGCCACCCGCTTCCGCTCACTCGCACCGCGATCGAGCTGGGCAGCGAGCGCGTCGCGAACATGGTCGCCCTGGGCGCGCTCGCCGCGCTCGCCAGGCTCTGCGACCGCAAGGCGCTCGAGCACGCCGTGCGCGCCGAGACCCCGAAGAGCTTCCTCGACCTCAACCTCGACGCCCTCGCCGCGGGCTACAAGCTCGGCGAGCAGGCGGTGCTCGAACCCGCGCAGTAGGCCCGTAGGTTGGACTGAGGCCGGCGGCCGAAGTCCAACGTTGGATGTTGGGCTTCGCTCGCGCTCGGCCCAACCTACGTCCCGACAATCTGGAACATTGCCGAAGGCATCGCCGCGCCCAGACTGGCTACGCGAGACGATAGTGTGTCAAATCAGACAATTGACCGTGCTCAATCTCCCGCGGAGGGATGAATGAAGATCGCCGTACTCGACGACTACCAGGACGCATTCCGCAGTCTCGCCTGCTTCGCGCGCCTGAAGGACCACGACGTGGTCGTGTTCCGCGACACCGAGAAGGATCCGGGCAAGCTCTCGGCGCGCCTGAAGGACGCGGACGCGGTGGTGCTCACCCAGCAGCGCTCGCCCTTTCCGCGCGCGGTGATCGAGAAGCTGCCCGGGCTGAGGCTGATCGCGCAGACCGGCGGCAACACCAACCATATCGACGTCGCCGCGTGCACCGAACGCGGCATCGTCGTGGCCGCGGCGGGCGCGAGTCCGCCGCATTCGACCGCGGAGCTCGCCTGGGGCCTCGTCCTCGCGAGCCTTCGCCACATACCGCACGAGGTCGAGCAGTTGAAGCGGGGCGTGTGGCAGACGACCGTCGGCACCGGGCTGCACGGCAGGACGCTCGGCGTCTATGCCTTCGGACGCATCGGCGGCTGCGTCGCGCGGATCGGCAAGGCGTTCGGCATGCGGGTCCTGTGCTGGGGACGCGAGGGCTCGCTCGCCAATGCGCGCGAAGCGGGCTTCGAGGCCGCGGCGAGCCGCGAGGCCTTTTTCGAGAGCGCGGACGTGGTGAGCCTGCACATCCCGCTCAAGCCGGAGACGCGCGGCATCATCGCCGCCGCCGACCTCGCGCGGATGAAACCGACGGCGCTGATCGTCAACACCAGCCGCGCGGGGCTGATCGCCGAGGGCGCGCTGGTCGAGGCGCTCGGCAAAGGCCGGCCGGGTTATGCCGCGGTCGACGTCTACGAAGAGGAGCCCGTGATCGGCGGCAGGCATCCGCTGCTCGCGATGCCGAACGCCGTGTGCACGCCGCACCTGGGCTACGTCGAGCGCGGCAACTACGAGGCCTATTACGGCGCCGTCATCGACGCCATACTCGGATTCGCCGCCGGCAGGCCGGTCAACGTGTTCAATCCCGAGGTGCTGAAGCGGACCTGAGGCGCAGGGCGGCCGCGGGGCCTAGGCCTCCTTCACCGCGTCGAACCGGTAGCCTCCGTCGGCGGTCGCCGCGACGGTGCCGATGCCGGGGAAGGGCAGGTGCGCGCCGCCGATGAAGAACCCCTCGACTGCCGCGCGCGCGAGCATTTCGCGGCGCTTCGCCCGCGCCTGCGCCGGGTCGATGTCGTAGCGGAAGGTGATGTCCGGAAGCGGAAGCTGCAGGGGCGCGCAGTGGATGATGTCCCCCCAGATGCAGATCCGGCTCGAGCCGCGCGCGAACCACACCGCGTTCTGACCCGGCGTGTGTCCCGGGACGGGGCTCATCCACATGTTCTTCGTGATCCGGCTGCCCGAGTCGATCAGGTGCACGCGGTCCGCGTAGGCTTTCATCACGGTCTGCGCGATGCGCACCATGGGGCGGAACATTTCCGGCGAGGCCTCCATGATCCCCGGATCGGTCCAGTAGGCATGCTCTTCCCGCGACACGTGCACTGCGGCATTGGCGAACACCGGCGTTTCCTCCCTGGTCATCAGGCCGCCGCAGTGGTCGCGATGCAGGTGCGTGAGCACGATGTCGGTCACCTGCTCGGGTTTCAGTCCGAGCATCGCCCGGCCTTCCCCGGCGTGCCCCATGGTCGGCCCGGCGTAGTAACCCATGCCCGAGTCGATGAGGAACACCCGGCCCTCGTCGCGGATCAGGTAGCTGTTGATCTGCACCCGGACCGGGCGCTCGGGCAGCCCGGCGGCCGACAGCAGCGGGACGAAGCGCTCGGGCTCCGCATAGGTGAAGGCGTCGAGCGTGAGGTCGTTGTAGCCGTCGGAGAACGCGGTGATCTCGATGTCGCCGCATTGCACCGAGGCGATCTTGGCGAGCGACTCGGCGTTCGGCGAGCGGACGATGCTTATGCTGCTCATTGCTAGTCTCCGGGATTCGATGCGTACGGGTTCGGATGTCGGGCGAAGCAGGGCGAATTCAATCTACCAGAGCGCATTGCCGCGGGCAATCGCGTACGGCACGGATCTTGGCGGAAGGCCCGCGCGTGTGCGCGCTGTGACCGCGGGTCACGCTTTTCCCGTCGCCCTCCCGTAAGATTCGGTGTCCGGGTCGAACCCCTTCCCATGAAACTGCTGCTCAAGCTTTCCGGCCTGCTCGACGCGCTCAGCGTGCGCGTCGGCCGGTCCATCATGTGGCTGATCCTGGCGGCGATACTCGTCAGCGCCGGCAACGCCATCGTGCGCAAGGCCTTCCAGATGAGCTCCAACGCGCTGCTCGAGGCGCAGTGGTACCTCTTCTCGGCCGTGTTCCTCCTCGGCGCGGGCTACACTTTCCTGAGAAACGCCCACGTGCGCATCGACTTCGTCTCCGTCCGCCTGTCGCCGCGGGCGCGCGCGTGGATCGACATCGTCGGCATCGTCGCGGTCCTGGCGCCTCTGTGCCTGGTCCTCATCGACCTCTCGTGGCCGCTCTTCGTCAATGCTTGGCGCAGCGGCGAGACGTCGCAGAACTACGGCGGGCTCATCCGCTGGCCGATCTATCTCATGCTGCCGCTCGGCATGGCCCTGCTGCTGCTGCAGGGCGCCTCCGAGTTGATCAAGCGCTTCGCCTTCCTGCGCGGCCTGATCCCCGATCCTCTCGGCCACGGTCCCGCGGGCCGGGAGTCCGCTGCGGCGCCGCAGGCGGATCGCGTCCCGCCCCCGGAAGCGCACTAGATGGAGCTGATCGCCCAGAACTTCGTTCCGCTGTTGTTCGCCGGCCTGCTGCTGTTCCTGCTGACCGGCTTCCCGGTCGCCTTCAGCCTCGCGGCCACCGGCCTCGCCTTCGGCGTTCTCGGCATGCAAGCCGGGCTGTTTCCCCTGGCGCTGTTCCAGGCCCTGCCGCTGCGCATCATCGGCATCATGCAGAACGAAACGCTGCTCGCCATTCCCTTCTTCTGCTGCATGGGGATCATCCTAGAGCGCAGCGGCATGGCCGAGGACTTGCTGGAGACCGTGGGCCAGGTGTTCGGTCCGCTTCGCGGAGGCATCGCGCTGGCGGTGATCTTCGTCGGCGCGCTATTGGCGGCGACCACCGGCGTGGTCTCGGCAGCGGTGATCACGATGGGCCTGATCTCCCTGCCCATCATGCTGCGCTACGGCTACCACCGCGGCATCGCCACCGGCGTCATCACCGCTTCCGGCACCTTGACCCAGGTCATCCCGCCCTCGGTGGTGCTGATCGTCCTGGGAGACCAACTGGGCCGCTCCGTGGGCGACATGTACGCCGGCTGCCTGGTGCCCGGCCTGATGCAGGTGGGCCTGTATGCCCTGTTCATCGTCGCCCTGGCGATCTTCCGGCCGAGCTGGGTTCCCGCGCTGCCGCCCGAAGCCCTGATCTACGAGGAGGGGAACGGCGCCAGCGGGCACAAGTCGCTGCTCGCGGTGCTGGCGATCGCAGCGGCCGCAGCCGTCGGCTGGGCCGCCGTGCACGACGCCGTCGTCAATCCGCTGGTGGGCCGCGACGGCAAGGCGCCGATCGACGAAATCGTCATCCTGTCGACCACGGCCGGGACCCTCATCGCCCTCGCGCTGGCGCTCGCCAACCGCGCGCTTCGGCTCGGGCTGCTCTCGCAGCTCTCGGAGCGCGTCACCTTCGTGCTGATTCCGCCCCTGGTGCTGATCTTCCTCGTGCTGGGCACCATCTTCCTCGGCATCGCGACGCCCACCGAGGGCGGGGCGATGGGCGCCTCGGGCGCGCTCATCATGGCCGTCTCGCGCCGACGGCTGAGCTTCGGCCTGCTCAAGCAGGCCCTGGACAACACGGCGCAGCTGACCTGTTTCGTCATGTTCATCCTGATCGGGGCGACCGTGTTCAGCTTTACCTTCAACGCCGCCAACGGGAACGCCTGGGTGGCGAACCTGTTCGACAAGCTGCCGGGCGGCCAGTTGGGCTTCCTGATCGTCGTGAACCTCCTGGTGTTCGCGCTCGGCTGCTTCATCGACTTCTTCGAGATCGCGTTCATCGTCATGCCGATCCTGACGCCGGTGGCCGACAAGATGGGCATCGACCTGGTCTGGTTCGGCATCATTCTCGCGATGAACCTGCAGACCTCGTTCCTGACGCCGCCCTTCGGCTTCGCGCTGTTCTACCTGCGCAGCATCGCGCCCAAGGAGGACTACGAGGACCGGGTCACGAAGCGGCGCATCCCGGCGGTGACGACGGCGCAGATCTGGAAAGGCTCGATCGGCTTCGTCGTCCTCCAGCTCGTGATGGTGGTCGCGGTCATGGTCTTTCCGGGCCTGGTCACCGACAGGCTCGACAAGACCCCTGCCGTGAACCTGGAGAACGTCATGCCCGAGGCCGAGCCCGGCGGCTACTATCGGCAGGATCCGGCGGCGCCGCAAGCCGGCGGCGCCGCCGGTGAGGATGATTCGACGGACGCCGTCAGGCGCGCGCTCGATCGGGACGCGCGCCAGAAGTAGCCCGGCCCGATGCCCGCCTGCGGCCTTCCCTAAAGCTTCTGCGCCTGCATGAAATTGTCGAAGCTGGCCTCGGCGAAGCGGAACCACAAGTTTTCGTCGGCGCGGAACTTGCTGTAGTCCGCGTATATCTTTTTCCAGTTGGGGTTTTTCGCCGAGAGATCGCTGAACAGCGCCATCGACTCCTTGAAGCTCGCATCCATGACGTCCTTGGGGAAGCGATGCAGCTTGGTGCCGGCGGCCACCAACTGCTTCAGCGCCATCGGATTGCGGGCGTCGTACTTGGCCAGCATCTCCACGTGCGCGTGCGAGGCGGCCGCCCCGATCATGGCCTTGTACTCGGCCGGCAGCGCCTCGTAGGCCTTCATGTTGACGTAGAGGTCGGTCTGCACGCTGCCCTCCCACCAGCCGGGATAGTAGTAGTGGGGCGCCACCTTGTGGAAGCCCAGCTTCTGGTCGTCGTAGGGGCCGACGAACTCGACCGCGTCGATGGTGCCTTTCTCAAGCGAAGTGTAGATCTCGCCGGGAGGGATGTTCTGCGCCACCACCCCGAGACGCTCGAGCACCTTGCCGCAGAAGCCGCCGGTCCGGAACTTGAGGCCCTTCAGATCGGCGACGGACTTGATCTCCTTGCGGAACCAGCCGCCCATCTGCGTGCCGGTGTCGCCCATCGGGAAAAGGAAGATGTTGTAGGCCTTGTAGAACTCGCGCATCAGCTTCAGGCCGTTGCCGTCGTACATCCACGCGGTCATCTGGCGGGCGTTCATGCCGAACGGAATGGCGGCGCCCAGCGCGAAGGTCTCGTCCTTGCCTATGTAGTAGATAGAGCCCGTGTGCCCGCACTCGACGGTGCCGTTCTGCACGCCGTCGAGCACGCCGAAGGCGGGCATCAGCTCGCCGGGACCATGCACCGTGATCGTGAACTTGCCGCCGGACATTTCCCCCATCAGCTTGGCGAAGGTCTCCGCGGCGCCGTGGATGGTATCCAGAGACTTGGGAAAGCTCGAAGCGAGGCGCCAGCGGATGCTGGCCTGGGCATGAACCGACGGGGCGGCGACCGCGGCGGCCGCAGCAAGGCCGGCGCCGGCTTTCTTCAGGAATGAACGTCTTTGCATGGAATGCCTCCGTTGTGGACTATCGGCTTGCGTGCCGTCTTGCGCCTGGAATCAACCTCCGCCAGGCGCAGATCTCCCCCCTGAAACACGCCGTAACGTTAATTCCAACGAGCGGTGCGCCGCGTGACATGAGTCACGCATTGCGGCCCTGCAATCCGTACGGATCGCGAACAACTGTTTCTTCTCCGGCGAAACAAGCTTACGCCCGGGAAATGCAGGTAATTCACCCTGCTGTTCCAGCGAACTCACGGCAGGGGCGCGGCGCATGCTTTCCGCGTGAGCGTCGACATCCGCGAAAGAGGCGCTTGGGAACCCCGCTAAAAAGAATCTTCTCCGCCTGGATCGAGAGGCATGGCTCTGACTTCGCGAGCAGGGCAGGGTATTCGCTCCATCCTCGCAAGCAGGATCCGAAAGGTATCAGCCTGATATCAAGACTCTTCCCCGGAATCCGCGCCAAGCTGATCGGCATCTTCGTGCTGATCAAGGTGGTGCCGCTGCTGCTGCTCGCGCTGTTCGCCTGGCAGGCCGCGAAGCAACTCGGCGAGAACGTGACCGAGCGCTCCACCGCCATGGCCGACCAGATGCTCGGCACCATCAAGACGGTGGGCGATACGGTCACGCTGGACGCCACCCGGGCGCTCGATGACCGCTCGAGCGAAGCCATAGAGCGGCTCACCACCGATACCGCGCGCGCCGTCGCCGCCTTCCTGTACGACCGGGACAAGGATGTCCTGCAGGCCGCCCGGATGGAACCCTCGGAGCAGGCCTACCGCGATTTCCTCGCCTCCCGCAAGCGCGAGCTTTTCGCGCATGGAAAATGGAAGCTCGCCGATGACGGCAGGCACTGGGAGCCGGCGGCGCCCGAAGGCGCCGATCCGGCGCTCGCCGCCGATCCGAAACAAGCGCTCGCCGACAACAGCAAGGACTTCCGGGCCCGGCCGCCGGAATTTCTCGGCCACAAGGACCTGCGGCCGCTGTATGCCGAGATCAGCTTCGTCGGCCTCGACGGCCGGGAGCGCGTGAAGGCGACCTCCGGCACGCTCGTTTCGCCGAGGCTTGCCGACGTCAGCAAGCGCATGCAGACCTTCGCGAAGGCGGAGAACTACTGGGGCGAGCTCCAGAAGCTCAAGCCCGGCGAGATCTACGTCTCCGAGGTCATCGGCGCCTACGTCGGCAGCCACCTCATCGGCCCGTATATTCCGGAGGCGGCGAAGAAGGCCGGCATCGCGTACGCGCCGGAGCAGTCGGCCTACGCCGGCACCGAGAATCCCGTCGGCAGGCGCTTCCGCGGCATCGTGCGCTGGGCGACGCCCATCGCAAAGGGCGGCAAAGTGGTGGGTTACGTCACCCTGGCACTGGACCACGATCACCTACGCCAGTTCACCGATCGCATCCTGCCGACCGCTGCGCGCTATACGCCCATCATCGACGCCATCGTCGGCAACTACGCCTTCATGTGGGACCACAAGGGCCGCGCCATCGCCCACCCGCGCGACTATTTCATCCCCGGATTCAACTCGCAGGGTCTGCGCGAAACGCCGTGGATGGACCAGTCCCTGTACGAGGCCTGGCAGGCCTCCGGCAAGCCGTCGTACGAATTCCTCGCCAGGACGCCGCCCTACCTGGAGCAGTCGCTCAAGAAGAAGCCCGCCGCCGCGCTGGTCAAGGCCGGCACCATCGCGCTCGATTGCCGCTACCTCAATTTCTCGCCGCAATGCCAGGGCTGGAACCAGCTCACCGAGACCGGGGGTTCGGGGTCCTTCGTCATCTTCTTCAGCGGCCTGTGGAAGCTCACCACGGCGGCGTCGATACCCTATTACACCGGCCAGTACGCAGGGCACCCGCGCGGCTTCGGCGTCGTCACGATCGGCGCCAATGTCGATGATTTCCACAAGGCGGCCACCGAATCCGGCGTGCGCATCGCCGGGGTCATCGGCCAGAAGGACCGCGAATTCAAGCAGGAGCGCGCCGCGCTCGTCGACGCCATCCAGGGCGGTCTGTCGCATACGGCCTGGGGCCTCACGCTTTCCACGGGCGTGATGGTGGTGATCGTCATCTTCATCGCCATCGGGATCGCGAACATGATGACGCGGCGCATCACCGCCATGACCGAGGGTATCCATCGCTTTCAGGGCGGCGACCACGGCTACCGTCTGGAAGTGAAAGCTAGCGACGAGATGGGCGAGCTCGCGGCCTCGTACAACCGCATGGCCGATACACTGCAGGAATCCTTCGCCAGCATGTCGAACGAACTGCGCACGCGCCGGCAGGCCGAAGAACAGCTGCGCGTCGCCGCCACCGCCTTCGAGTCCCAGGAAGGCATGCTCGTCACCGATGCCCGGAGCGTGATCCTGCGCGTCAACCGGGCCTTCACCGACATCACCGGTTACACGGCGGAGGAAGCCGTGGGCCGGACGCCGAGCCTGCTCAGGTCGGATCGCCAGGACGCGGCCTTCTATGCCGCCATGTGGGAGAGCATCCGGCGCAATGGAGCCTGGCAGGGGGAAATCTGGAACCGGCGCAAGAGTGGCGAGGTGTATCCCGAATTGCTCACCGTCACCGCGGTGAAGGATGACAACGGGACCGTCACCCACTATGTCGGCACGCTGATCGATATCAGCGAACGCAAGCAGACCGAGGAGAAGCTGCGGCGCTTCCGCGCGGCGATGGACGCCACCGAAGACGCGATTTTCCTGGTCGATCGGGCGAGCATGCGCTTCATCGACGTCAACAGCGCCGCCTGCCGCATGCTGCGCCTGACGCGCGCGGAGATGTTCGCGCTGGGGCCCGACGGCGTGCTGTCGACGCCGCGCGCGGAGCTGGAGCGCAGCTACGACTCCGTCATCGCCGGGGGCCCGGGCACCGAGCCGCTCGAGGTGCTGTGGAAGTACAAGGACGGCACGCAGGCGTGGGTCGAGTTGCGCCGCCGCGCCCAGCCCTCCGCCGAGGGCTGGACGATCGTCAGCGTGGGCCGCGACATCACCGAGCACAAGCGCCACGAGGCCGAGCTGCGGCGGCTGAACGACGAACTGGAACAGCGCGTGGAACAGCGCACGCACGCGCTGCACGTCACCAACCTGGAACTGGAGTCGTTCTCGTATTCCGTGTCGCACGACCTGCGCGCGCCCCTGCGCGCGATCGACGGGTTCAGCCGCATGATCGACGACGATCACGCCGGGAACCTGGACGAGTCCGGCAGGGAACTGTTCCGGCGCGTGAGCGCCGCGGCCGAGCGCATGGGAAACTTGATCGAGGACCTGCTCAAGCTGTCGCGGATCTCGCGGCAGAAGACGCACATGGTTCCGGTCGATCTGTCCGCGCTGGTGCAGGAGGTCGCCGAGGAACTGCAGGCCGGGGAGGCCGGGCGAAGGGTCGAGTGGGTGGTAGCGCCGCAGGTGCAGGTCAAGGGCGACGCGGGCTTGCTCAGGGTGGTGCTGCAGAACCTGGTGGGCAACGCCTGGAAGTACAGTTCCAAGCGCGACACCGCACGCATCGAGTTCGGAATTGCACAGGAGGACGGCCATGCCGTCTATTTCGTGCGCGACAACGGCGCGGGCTTCGACATGGCCTACGAGGAAAAACTGTTCGGCGCGTTCCAGCGGCTGCATTCGCCGGTGGAATTTCCGGGCAACGGCATCGGACTTGCGACGGTGAGGCGCATCATCCACCGCCACGGCGGCGAGATCTGGGCCGAAGGCAAGCTGAACGAAGGCGCGTGCTTCTACTTCTCCCTGGGCAGGCTGCGGGGTCGTCCGACCGCGGAATCCGGCGCGGAAGTCGCGGACACCGAATCGCCGGCGCGGCACCTGCGGCGCGCGTAATCGTCATTCCCGCGAAAGCGGGAATCCAGGAATGTGAACGACTTGCTGGATCCCCGCTTTCGCGGGGATGACTTATTTCTGTCCTTCCCCAGTCTCCCGTCTCAGTCCTGCAGCCTGAAGCCCGATGCGCGCAGCTCGCGTCCGAGGCGCTCGTATTCCGCGCGGACCTTGACCCCCAGGTCCTTCGCGGGCAGCCCCGCCGCCTCGATGCCTGCATGCGCGAGGCGCTCGCGCAGCTCCGCGCTGTCCACGGCCTCGATGACCGCGCGGCCCAGCCGCTCGCACACCGCGTCGGGCGTGCCCGCGGGCGCGAACAGCGCAAACCACGCGTCCCCCTCGACGTCGTAACCCGACTCCTTCAGCGTGGGGACCTCGGGCATGAGGATCGAGCGACGCCTTCCGGCGCTTGCGAGCATCCTGACCTTGCCCGAGCGGTCGAGCTCGATGACCTCGCCGGCGGCGGGGAAAGCCGCGGACAACTGGCCGCCGACCAGGTCCACCAGCGCCTGCGCGTTGCCCTTGTAAGGAACGTGCACCGCCGCGATGCCCGCGGCACGGGCGAACTGAGTCGCCAGCAGGTGCGGCGTGGTCCCGGGCGCGGATCCGAAGTTGCGGTATCTCTCATCCATCCGCGCGAGCGACGCGAACTCCGCGGCCGTTTTCGCAGGCGCCGAAGGATGGACGGTCAGCACGAAATCGATCTTTGCCATCTGCGCCACCGGGACGAAATCGCGGGTCGGATCGAAGCGCGGACTCCGGTAGGTGTTGGGCAGCAGCGTGACGGACCCGGACGCCGCGGCCATCAGCAGCGAGCCGTCGGGCGGCCCGGCCTTGAGCGCCTCGATCGCGATCAGCCCGCTCGCGCCTGCGCGGTTCTCGACGATAACCGGCTGGCCCAGGCTCGCGCGCAGCCTGTCCGCGACCAGCCGCGTCATGGTGTCGAGCGAGCCTCCGGCCGCGAGGCCGACCAGGATGCGCACGGGTTTCTGCTGCGCCGTCGCGCCGGACGCGACGAGGGCAAACACCAATGCAGCCGCAATGCGTATGTTCCGCATGACCGCCCCCGCTAGCTCGTCGCCTTCTCGCCGAGCAGCGCGTGGCGGAAGCGGTGCTTCAGCCATGCGCCGTCGCGCGGGGGCAGGACCAGGGGCAGGTGCTCGGCCTTCACCTTCACCTGGTAGAAAAGCGGGCCGCGCTCGCCATGGATGCCGGCGCGCACGAGCGCGATCTGCGCGCTCTTCCTGACGATGCGCGCCTCGGCGAACCCGCAGGCGGCCGCCACGGCCGCGAGATCCACGCCGTGCGCGGTGTGCGTCTGCTGCATCCCGGTCTCGCCGTAGCGCTCGTTGTCGAGGACCACGATGGCGAGGTTGTCAGGACGCCGGGCGCCGATCGTGGCGAGGCTGCCCAGGCCCATCAGCATCTCGCCGTCCCCGGTCACGACCAGCACGCGGCGCGAAGGCTGGGCGAGCGCGAGCCCGAGCCCCACCGGGCAGGCCGCGCCCATCGCGCCCCAGAGCGGAAAGGTGAGCGGATCGTCGCCCGCCGCCGCGCAGTCCCAGGCGGAGGAGCCGAGGCCCGCGACGACCAGCAACTCGCCGCGGCGCTCGAGCAGCGCCTTGACCACTTCGCGCCGGCGCAGATTCATCGCTTGTCCTCGAAGGTCTTGGTCCCGATCATGCGCTGGGCGATCAGCACCGCGGCGACCGCGTTCGCGTTGTAGGCCAGGCGCGCCGCGGCCTCCACGGTCGCGGCGGCTTCCTCCGGGCGCTCCAGGCGGAACGTCCTCGCGCCGGAGAGCGCGAGCGCGGCCTGCGAGGACTGCCCCATGGGCACCTGCCAGGGATTGAACTCGCCCCACTCGCCGCGCATCGTCACCAGCATCAGCAGCGGTATGCCGCAGTGCGTGGCGAGCGTCATCGTGTTCACGCAGTTGCCCACGCCGCTCGACTGCATGAGCAGCACCGAGCGCTCGCCGCCCAGCCACGCACCCGCGGCGAGGCCGATGCCCTCTTCTTCGGTCGTCAGCACGACGGCGGCCATGCCGCGGTCGGACTGGCACAGCTCGATCAGGCGGGCGTGGCCGGCGTCGGGAACGTAGGACACCTGCCGCACGGCGTTCGCGCGCAGGACCCTGTGGATTTCGCGCGGCCAGTCGTTCGCCGCGACACGTTGTTTTGCGGGCATGGGATTCGATTACGGCCACGCATCTTAGCAAATGCTGCCTCGCGTGTGCTACGCTGGCCACCGCAGGACACGTCGATCAAGACTCTGGGAGGAGGACAATGATCCGAATCGTGCTTCGTTCCTTCGCCGCGGTCATCGCAGTCGCCGCGCTGGCACCGTTGACCGCGCTCGCGCAGGGCACCGACTGGCCCATCAAGCCGGTCAAATTCATCTCGCCGTTCCCGCCCGGCGGCTCGGTCGATCCCCTGGCGCGCCTGGTCGCGGTGAAGATGACCGAGGCGCTCGGCCAGCAGTTCATCGTCGAGAACAAGACCGGCGCCTCGGGATCGATCGGCACGGCCTTCGTCGCCAAGGCCCCGCCCGACGGCTACAACTACGTATTCGTGTTCGATACGCACGCGGTCAATCCGACCCTGATCCCGAACCTGCCGTTCGACACGCTGAAGGACCTGGCGCCCGTAATGCTGATCGGGACCTCACCGATGGCGATCACCACCAACGCAGGGAAGCCCTACAAGACTTTCTCCGATGTGATCGCGGCGGCCAAGGCGAAGCCGGGAACGATAAGCTACGGCACCGTCGGCGCCGGCAGTCTCGGGCACCTGACCATGACGCTGCTGCAGCAGGCCGCGGGGATCCAGCTCGTGCACATCCCCTACAAGGGCGGCGGGCCGATGACCACCGACGTGCTGGGCGGCCAGATCGAACTGGCCATCGCCTCGGTCGCGCAACAGGGGCCGCACGTGCGCGGCGGCAAGCTGCGCGCGGTCGCCGTCACCGGCGACAGGCGCTCGCACGTGCTGCCGGACGTGCCGGCGCTCGCCGAGCAGGGCTTCCCGGGCTTCTCCGCGCTCGCTTGGTGGGGCATCTTCGGCACCGCCGGCACGCCCAAGCCCATCCTCGACAAGTTCCACGCCGAGCTGGTCAAGGTGTTCAACCGGCCGGAGGTCCGCAAGCAGCTCACCGACACCCTCGGCATGGACGTCACCGCGAGCAGCCCGGAAGACACGCAGAAATTCCTGGTGAGCCAGGTCGAGCGCTGGGGCAAGGTCGTGCGGGAGAACAACATCCGCATGGAGTGAGTGGCAGTGGCGGGGACGGGGTCCGTCCCCTTCTATCCGGCCCGGAGAATGAGCAAGAAATCCGTTGAGATTGCCCTTCTCGGCCGATTCCAGATCCGTGTTTCGGAGACGCGGCTCAATTGCGAGAATATCGCAGGCCGCAAGGCCCCGGCCTTGCTGAAGCTGTTGGCGCTCGATCGCGACCATCAACTGGTCCGCGATCGGGTGGTGGAACTGCTGTGGCCGAAACTCGACGGCCCGGGTGGCGCCGCGCAGTTGTACAAGGCGCTCCACCAACTGCGCAAGGCACTTGCCTCTGAGAAGCAGGCGGCCGATGCAGGCGAATGGATTGCGACGACCAAGAACCTCGTGAAACTCGCCCCGCCCGATGGGGTAATCACGGACGTCGAGGCGTTCGAGCAGGCGGCACGAGATGCCATGGCCTCCCGGCAGCTCGACAAGCTGGAGCGGGCCGTGGCGCTGTACACGGGTGATCTGCTGCCGATGGATCTGTATGAGGCTTGGGCAGAGGCCCCGCGCAATCATCTCCGGCAGCTCTACATCGATGTCCTGTTGGCGTTGGCCGAGGCTTACCAGGAGCGAGGCGATCTGGCTGCCGCTGCAGAGACCTACCGAACCGCACTGGAGAAGGATGCCACCCTGGAACTCGCACATCGTGGTCTGATGGCGATCTTGGCGCAACAGGGACAACGTGATCGTGCGCTGAAGCAGTACGGTGTTTGCATCGATATTCTCGCCGACGAACTGGGTGTGGCGCCTTCGCAGGAAACCCGTGCGTTGTACGACCGGATCGAGCGGCAGAGTCCGGTCGCTGAGAGGGGCGTCGGAAGAGCACGATTGCAAACGCCTATCCCCATGACGCCCCTGGTGGGCCGCGAGGCCGAATGCCGGGTCATCGACGGCTGCCTCGATCAATTGCTCGCCAAGCGAGGCAGCGTGCTCTTCATCGAGGGACCGGCCGGTATCGGTAAGACCCGCCTGACCCGGGAGCTCGTCGTCCGGGCACAGCAGCGTGGATTTCACACTCTCTTCGGTTCGGCGTACGAGATGGAGGCGGCGATCGCCTACGGCCCGTTCATCGAAATCCTGCAGGCGGCGCTGCGCAATAGTCCCGCGGGTCGGGAACGGCTCCCCGCGGAAATCGCCCTGGTGCTGTCCGGCGAGCTGCAGGATGCGCAGCCGGTGCCCAACTCCGACCCGCGGGCCGCGCAGACCTATTTGTTCGCGGGTATCGCGGAGTTCCTGCGGCAGCGCGCCCTGTCCAGCCCCCTGGCCGTCGTGTTGGAGAACTTGCACGCCGCGGAGCAGGGTTCGCTCGAGTTGTTTCATTTTCTCGCGCGACGGCTGCAGGATGTGCCGCTGCTCCTGGTCGCCACCCGCCGCTATGAAGGAGCCGACGCCGGCGACGCGTTGGGCAGACTCGTCCGGTCCGTCGGCGACGCCACTTCGGTTAACGTGCTGGCGCTCGGGCCCTTGAGCGCAGCCGATCATCATGAACTGCTGCAGCCGCAAAGCGGCCGGCGGCCGCTGCCGCGCGAGCACAGCGACGAGATCTTCCGGCTTTCGGAAGGCAATCCGATGTATGCGCTGGAACTGCACGCGTTTCGCAGCCGGCATCCATCGGCCGAGGCGCCGCGGTCGCAATCCACCGGAACGATTCCGCCGTCGCTGCGCAACAGCGTTGCGGCGCGGCTCGAGGGGCTTTCGTCGTCCGCACGCGAGCTGTTGTCGATCGCGGCCGTCCTGGGCGAGGACATTCCGTATCCCTTGCTCGAATCGGTGTGGTCGATCGGCCACAGCGGGAGAGAAGGCGTGCGTCCGGGCCTGCTCGATTTGCTCGATCAGTTGACCGGGGCGCAACTGCTGGATGAACGCGGCATCCACTACCGCTTTCGTCACGCGCTGTATCGAAGCTGCGTGTACGAATCCGCCTCGGAAGCAAGGCGGCGCGCGTTGCACGCGCAAGCCGCGCGCAGCCTGGTCCAGCTGGGCGAACGGGAAAACGAACTTCCGGTGGAACAGATCGCTTTTCATTACCGCAGGGCGGGCGATGCCCGGCAGGCGGCCCACTTTCTGATGCTCGCGGGGCAGCGGGCGGCGTCGATGTACGCGCACGACGAAGCCCTGCACCGGTACCGCGAGGCATTGGAGATGCTCGAGCCCGCCAAGGATTCCATGGTCAAGCGGATCTGCGGGAACCTCTACGCCTTGATCGGCGATACCTGTCGCGCGTCGGGGTACCTGGCAGACAGCTTCTCGGCATATGAACAGGCGATGGCGTTGATCCAAGGCCTGCCCGTCAACGAGACGGAACTTACGCAGTTGCATTGCAAGATAGCCCTCGTCGCCATCTCCACGACCGATATGCAGAAGGCCGGCCAGCATCTCGCCGAGGCCTGGCGGCACGTCGGTGACGATCCTCGCATGCACGCGCGCTTGCACATCCTGCGCGCGCTCTACCTGTGGCACTTCAACCGCCTGGATGAGGCGGCCGAATATGCGCACCGCGCGCTCGATCTCGCGGAATCGGCGCATGCGACTCTGGAATGCGCGCAGGCCTGCGAGATGCTGGCGATGGCCTACTTGCCGCTGGGACGCTGGCAGGACGGGCTGCAATACGAGAAAAGACGCCTCCAGCATGGCCGTTGGTCGCCCGACCTCGTAGTGGCGACCGATGCCCACCTGTGCTTGTGGGAATACCACTTGCACGACGACCACCTGTTGGGTGAGGCGACCGTGTTCATGCGGGAGGTCGCCGCGGAGGCTGATCGTCTGGGCGATATGCGTTGCGTGGCCATTTGCCAGTATGCGCTGGGGACGATACACCTGTGGCAGGGCGACAGCGCCACGGCACTGATCGAGCTCGATGCGAGCCTCGCGCTGCACGACAAGGTCGGTTCCCCGGCCGGCATGGCCTATGCGCTCGCTCGCCGCGCGGTGCTGCATACCATGGAAAACGCGGTCGACCTGGGATGGCATTCCGTGCAAAGGGGCATCGAGCAGGCCGAGCGCGCCTCGATACGCGACCACTGCCTGCAGCGGCTGTTCGGCATCGGCATCTGGAACCGTCTGCAGGCGCATGCCGACGAGCAGGTCTCGGAGTTGGTGTCGCGAAGCGAAGCGCTGCTCGCGGCGAACGGCCCGTGCACGGCCTGCAGCCTGGACCTCTATCCCTGGCTGGCGCTCTACTATCTGGAACGAAACGACGTCGATCGCGTCGCGCGCTGCGCGGAATGCCTCGAGCGGCTCGTCGCCAAGACCGGCAATCCGGTGGGGGAGACCTTCGCCGCGATTGTCCGCAGTGGCGCGGAGCTGGCGCGCGGCGACGCCACGCGCTTTCGCGACGCCCGCCAGCGGGCGCTCGAGCGGATGCGGGGGGCCGCATTGAAGGGCTCCGGGTCGCCGATGACCTACCTGTTCGACCGCATGGTCGGCACGCACTGACCAGACCCCGGGTTCGGAGCGGGCTTCGTCGCCCGTTTCAATTCGAGCCGCTGGCGGCGCTTGCGCAACGGCTTTCCGCGAAGTCCTGAACGGAAGATTTCCGGAAGATGACCGGAAGGGCCGGTCATTATTGTGACCTCCACGCTGCGTGCAGGGAATTTTCAACCGAAAAGGAGGCACCCCATGAATACAGCCGCTGGAACCGTAGTGGAAATCAACACCTCTGAGCTGGAACAGAAGGTCAAGGCCATGTACCGTGCCGTTGCCGAGAACCCGCACGGCGAATTTCACTTCGAAATGGGCCGCGCGATGGCCGAACGGCTGGGTTATCCCGGTTCGGATCTCGACCGCGTTCCGGCGGGCGCCATCGATTCGTTCGCCGGAGTCGGTTACTGCTTCGATCTCGCGAAGCTGGAGCAAGGCGAGACCGTGATCGATCTTGGCAGCGGATCGGGGATGGACACTTTCGTGGCCGCCCTGCACGTCGGCAGTACCGGCAAGGTGGTCGGCGTCGACATGACCGACGCCCAGCTCGAGAAGGCCGAGCGCCTGCGTGCCGCGGCCGGTTTCGGGAACATTTCCTACCTGAAGGGCCACATCGAAGCGGTGCACCAGGAGCAAGGCGCGTTCGACTCGGTCATCAGCAACGGCGTGATCAACCTCGCTCCGGACAAGCAATCGGTGTTCAACGAAGCGGCACGCCTGCTGCGGCCCGGCGGGCGTTTAGCGATCACCGACATTGTCACCGAAGTCCAGCTTCCCGACGGCATCACCTGTGATGCCACGTTGTGGGCCGCATGCATCGGGGGCGCCATGCAGGTGGACAAGTACGTGGAGGCGATCGAGCGCTCCGGGTTGCGGGTCGGGACGATTCGGGACAACCCGCAATACCAGTTCATTTCCGCCAACGCCAGGGGCGCCGCCAGGAAGTACGGCGTGAAAAGTATTTCCCTGCTGGCAACCAAGGCGTAGCGGGGCGCAGTGCCGCTGCACTGCGCACTTCGAGATCGACGCCCGGGTGCATAGATCATGCCCCGGCCATTCAAAGGAGGAATTGCCATGTTCAATGCGCGTTCGTTCATGAAATCGGCCGCCCTCGCGGCGCTCACGATCTGCCTGCTTGGCGCAGCCGAGGTCCGTGCCGCAGATCCCCAACGAAGCGGGTCGCTCTACGAACGTCTGGGAGGGGCGTATCCCATCTCCGTGGTGGTGGACAGATTCATCGAACTTCTGCTCGTCAACGACGTGCTCAATGCCAATCCCGCCATCCGGGCGGCGAGGGATCGGGTTCCCGCAGCCGGACTGAAGTTCCACGTCACCGCCCTGGTCTGCCAGCAGACCGGCGGACCGTGCAAATACACCGGGCGCGGCATGAAGGACTCCCACGCCCACCTCCACATCGGAGAAAAGGAGTGGCAGGCCATGCTGGCCGACTTCCGGCGGGTGCTGAACAACTTCGGTGTGCCGGCGAAGGAGCAGCAGGAGTTGATAGCCATCGTGGAAAGCACGAAAAAGGACATCGTGATCCGGAACTGAGGTTTTCCGGCCCACGCAGCGGCTTGATCCAGACGGCATGGACAAAGCCGCGCCGCCTGGCTGAACCGGGAGGCACGAACCGGGTATCCTGTCAGCGACAGAGGTCTTTATACTCGGCGCCGATATCATGCCTAGAAAGGGTCTTGCCGACACCGCCATTGCGCGATTCACGCAGCATATCGAAGGTTCCGTCGTACGACCTGGGGACGCGGACTTCGATCGGGCCCGCCGGGTCTGGAACGGCATGATCGACAAGATCCCGGCGTTGATTGCCCGCTGCGCAAGCGTTGCCGATGTCAAGGCAGCGGTGGAGTTCGCGCGCGCCCACCAACTGCTGGTCGCGGTCCGCGGAGGCGGGCACAGCGTGGCGGGTCATGGGACCTGCGACAACGGCCTGGTCATCGATCTGTCCCCGATGCAAAGCGTGCAGGTCGATCCGGACGGGAGACTCGCGGTGGTTCAGCCGGGGCTGAACTGGGGTGGCCTCGACCGCGCGACGCAGGCGCATGGCTTGGCGGTGACCGGGGGAATCGTGTCCGGTACCGGGGTCGCCGGTCTGACCCTGGGCGGCGGCATCGGTTGGCTGATGCGCAAGTGCGGCCTGACCGCCGACAATCTGCTGAGCGCCGATCTCGTCACCGCCGAGGGAGGGCTCCTGAACGCGAGCGCGGAGGAGAACGCGGAACTGTTCTGGGGCCTGCAACGCGGCGGCGGCAATTTCGGGATCGTTACCGAACTGCGATTTCGCCTGCACCCCGTGGGACCGATCGTGCTCGCGGGTTGGGTGCTGCATCCGCAGGAAAGGGCGACCGAGGTGTTGCGGTTTTACCGCGACTATGCAGCGCAGGCCCCCGACGAGCTGACCACGATCGTCATCCTGCGCAGCCTGCCGCATCTGCCCGCATTGCCGCCCTTCCTGCGCGGGATGCCGATTATCGGCATCGCAGTCTGCCATGCCGGTGTGATCGAGGCGGGCGAACGCGTGGTGCAGCCCTTGCGCGCGTTCGGACCGCCGCTGGTGGACGGCATTGCACTGAAGCCCTACCTCGCCCACCAGACCATGTTCGACGCCGCGCAACCGGCGGGACGCCACAACTACTGGAAGACCGCGTATCTAACCGAGCTCAGCGACGCTGCCATCGATGTGATCGTCGACGGGGCAAGTCGAATGAGATCGCCGCTGTCCGTTCTGGCGCTGTATCAATTGGGGGGTGCGGCGAGGCTGGGGGACGCGGCCTTCTGCCTGAACTGCGCGGCGACCTGGACCGAACCGGCGGAGAGCCGCCGGAATATCGTCTGGGCGCGCGATTTCGGGGCGGCAATAGCAGCTTGTTCGACCGGTGGAGCTTACCTGAATTTTCTGGGCGAGGAGGGCCACGAGCGAACGCGGTCCGCCTATCGGGAACATTACGACCGATTGGTGGCCCTGAAGAACACGTATGACCCGGACAACTTCTTCCGTTTGAATCAGAACATCGAGCCGCGAAGCTGAGGACGGAGTCGAGACGGGCTTCCAGGCCGGGGCGGGCAGGCCGTGGTGACTACCGTCACAAACTCCGCGTCCGGAATGCGCGAGAATTTTTCGAAAAAACTTCATCCACGGCATTCTCCTTGCTGGCCACCCTGTTGAGTTGCCTGCGCGCTAGGCGTAGCATGAATCCACAATTCCAAGAGGACGTGGTCCGTCCCCTTTATTCACCACAGAGGAGGGAGTTCCATGTTGCAGCTGAAATCGCTTCGCACCGCATTGCTCGCGCTTGCGCTGCTGGCCCTGAGCGCGACGCTGGCGCAGGCCGCCACCAAGGTCCACTGGTACGGGCAGGCCGCGTTCCGGATCGAGACGCCTTCGGGCGGCGTGATCCTGATCGACCCGTGGCTGAAGGTCCCCACCAACCCGGACAAGGAGTCCATCGCCAAACTCGGGCGCGTGGACTACATTCTGATCACCCACGGCCACTGGGATCACGTGGGCGACGCGATCGAGATCGCCAAGAAGACCGGCGCGACGCTGATCGCTTCCTACGGACTGCAGTACAACCTTAAGTCGGTGCTGGGCTATCCGGACAAGCAGGCCACGCTCGCCACCGGCGGCAACGTGGGCGGCACCATCGACCTGCCCAAGGCCGGCGCCAAGGTCACGATCGTCAACGCCATTCACGGCTCGGAGCTCGTGCCGCCCATGGTGCAGCCCTCCGGCCCGGGCCAGCCCGCGGCCCTCGCGAGCGGCAATCCGGTGGGTTACGTGCTGCAGATCAACGACGGCCCGACCATCTACCACACCGGCGACACCGACGTATTCACCGACATGAAGCTCATCGCCGAGTTCTTCAAGGTGGACCTCATGCTCGCCTGCATCGGCGGGCATTTCGTCATGGACCCGGTGCGCGCCGCGCAGGCGGTGGAATGGGTGCAGCCCAAGCAGGTGGTGCCCATGCACTTCGGCACCGTGCCGCTCCTCGCCGGTACGCCGGCGCAGTTCAAGGCGGCGCTCGACAAGCGCGGCTTGGGCGCACGCATGGTGGAGATGAAGCCCGGCGAAGACCGCACCTACTGAGTGAGGCGCGACGCTTCATTGATATGCCTGCACGCAAGGGGTAGCATGATTTCACCATCACGCTTCGATCGGATTCGAATCCTCTTGAACGCTGGGCTTACCCGGAAATCTTCATGACTGGACAACTCGCGGGAAGGATGGCGCTCATCACCGGAGCTAACCGGGGCGTCGGGTTGGCGATTGCGAAGGCCTATGCGCGGGAGGGCGCCCATTGCATCCTGGCGGCGCGCAACATGGCCGCGCTGGAGCGCGTGGCCTCGGAGATCAAGGCTTCCGGGGGAAAGGCGAGCGTGCTGCATCTGGATCTCGAAAGCGTGGAATCGATCCGCGGCGCGGTCGAGCAGGTTTCCAGGGCCTACCCGCGGCTAGATATCTTCGTTGCGAACGCCGCGGTGCTCGGCGCCCGGCTCGCGATCACGAAGTACCCGCTGGAGGTGTGGAAGCAGACCTTCCAGGTGAACGTGCATGCGAACCTGCTGCTGCTGCAGGGGCTCGATCCGCTGCTGCGCAAGTCCGACGCCGGGCGTGTCGTGATCCTCTCCGCCGGGGTGGCGAGGACGCCGAAGGTGGGCACGGGTTCCTATGCGGTCTCGAAAGCCGCGCTCGAGGCGATGACCGGCATCTACGCGCTGGAAGGGGCGGGATCGCCCCTGAGGGTGAACATGGTGAATGTCGGGCCGACGCGCACCGAGATGCGCGCGCGCGCCGTGCCCGACGAGGATCCGATGACCCTCAAGACGCCCGAGGACATCGCCCCGCTGTTCGTCGAGCTGGCGTCGCCCGCGTGCACCCGCCAGGGCGAGTGGGTCGTCGCCGACGATTGGCTGAAGGCCCGGAAAGGAACGAAATGAAATTCGCCCGCCGCGCCGGTTCGGCGTGAGCGGCAGTTGATACCTTAAGCGCCATCGCTGCAATAGAACAAGAGCGAGTGAACGTCATTACTAGAGGAGGCAAATCATGTCGCAGTCCGCCCGTAGGTTCGGGCTCTCCGCCGCCGCGCTCGCGATCGCCCTCGCACTTCCCGCATCGCAGGGCGCGCTTGCCGCCAAGCCCAAGGCCGCCGTCGAGATCGGCAAGACCGATATCGGCGGCGTGGTCAGCGGTCCGAAAGGATCGGAAGCCGGCGTCTGGGTGATCGCGGAAACCACCGACCTGCCGACCAAGTTCGCAAGGATCGTCGTCACCGACGGCAGCGGCCGCTACCTCATCCCCGACCTGCCGACGGCGAACTACAGCATCTGGGTGCGCGGCTACGGGCTGGTCGATTCGCCCAAGCTGCGCGCGAAGCCCGGGCAGATGCTCAACCACAGGGCCGTGCCGGCGCCGAATGCCGCGGCGGCCGCGCATTACTATCCGGCGATCTACTGGTACTCGATGCTCAAGATTCCGCCGGCCGCCGATTTCGGCGGCTCGAGCGCCATACCCAAGAACATCACCCGCGAGAACTGGCTGCGGCAGATGAACAACGTCGACTGCATCGGCTGCCATCAGCTCGGCCAGGAGTCCACCCGCACGGTCCCGGCGCAATTCGGAGAGTTCGCGTCGGGCCGCGAGGCCTGGATGCGCCGCATCGCCGCCGGGCAGACGGGCGCGTTCATGGTCAACCGGATTGCAGGGCAGTTCGGCGGCGTGCCGTTCACGTATTTCGGCGATTGGACCGACCGCATCGCCAAGGGCGAGTTGCCGAAGGCCAAGCCCCCGCGGCCGCAGGGCGTCGAGCGCAATATCGTCATCACCTCCTGGGAGTGGAACACGGAGAAGCAATATCTGCACGACCTGATCGCCTCGGACCGGCGCAATCCCACCGTCAACGCCTACGGGCCGCTGTTCGGCTCGCCCGAGTACTCGTCGGACAACATGCCGATCCTGGATCCGAAGACGAACAAGGTGACGTTCTTCAAGATGCCGGTGGCCGATCCGGGCATGCCCGAGACGCTCGGCCCGCCGATGCATATCAGTGCCGCAATGAACATAACGACGCCATCGGCCTATTGGGGCGAGGAGAAGCTCTGGGACAGTCGGGTCAACAACCACAACGCGATGTTCGACCGGCAGGGTCGGGTGTGGATCGCCGCGAACGTGCGCGCGGTGGACAACCCCGCCGTCTGCAAGAAGGGGTCGGACCATCCCTCGGCCAGGGCGTTCCCGCTCGAGCGCTCGCAGCGCCAGGTGGCGGTGCTCGATCCCAAGACCATGAAGTACACCTTCGTCGATACCTGCTTCGGCACGCATCATCCGCAGTTCGGCTACGACAAGGACGATACCCTGTGGTTCTCCGGCACCGGCCCCGTGGCGGGCTGGCTCAACACGCGGATGTTCGACGAGACCGGCGACGCGGCGAAGTCGCAGGGCTGGTCGCCGTTCGTCCTGGACACCAACGGCAACGGCAAGCGCGACGACTACGTCGAGCCCGACCAGCCGGTCGATGCGGCCAAGGACAAGCGGGTCACCGGTGGGTCAGGCCCCTATGCCGTGATGCCCAGTCCCGTGGATGGCTCGATCTGGTACGCCGTCGGCACGTTCGCCGGCCAGGCAGGATTCCTGCGCTTCGATCCGGCGACCGGTCTGTCGGAGATCTACAACCTGCCGAAGAACGGCTATGGCATCCGCGGCGGCGACATCGACAAGAACGGCGTCGCCTGGGCCTCGGCATCGAACGGCAGCCTGGTCAGCTTCGACCGGCGCAAGTGCAAGGGTCCGCTCAACGGGCCGAAGGCGACCGGCGATCATTGCCCCGAAGGCTTCACCTTCTACCGCTATCCCGGTCCCGGCTTCGAAGGGGAAAAGACCAGCGCCGAGGCGAGCTACTACACCTGGGTCGACCAGCACAACACCTTCGGGCTGGGCGAGAACATCCCGATGTCCACCGCCAACCTCAACGACGGCTTCGTCGCGCTGAAGGACGGCAAGATGGTCATGATCCGCATCCCGTACCCGATCGGCTTCTACGCCAAGGGCTTCGACGGGCGCATCGACGATCCGAATGCCGGCTGGAAAGGCCGCGGCCTGTGGAGCACGAACGGCGACCGCACGCCGTGGCTGATGGAAGGCGGCAAGGGCAGCAAACCGCGCGCGGTGCACATCCAGCTTCGGCCCGATCCGCTGGCGCGCTGAGCGTTGAGTGGGGACAGACACCCGTTTGAAGAACGGTCTGTCCCCTTTCACGGCCGCACGGCGGGCGTTTCGAAGCTCATTCCCCGTGCCCGCGACATCAGGAACAGCTCGAGCTCGACCAGTTCGGGGGCGCCGTAGTCGAGCGTCTGCGCGCGGATTCCGGTCAGGCAATTGCGCAGCCGCCGCTGCAGCGAGCCCACGCCTTGCCACTCGAGGCGGTAGATCGGGTATCCGGTGGGGTGCGCCTGCGGGATGGGATTGCCGGCGAGCCGCTTGCCCCATCGCTTGTCGTGGCAGTCGGCGCAGGACAGGTCGAGCTGGCCCTGGCGGCGATTGAACGCTTCCCGGCCGGCTTCGAGAAACGGGCGAGTGCGTGCGTCGTCCGCGACCTCGATCGGCAGGCCGCGCGACTGCCGTCCGACGTAGGCGGTCAGCGCGAGCAGGTCCTTGCTCTCGTAGGTGAGCGGCTTCGCCTGCTGCTGCTCGGTCCGGCAGAGGTTGATGCGCTGCTCGAGGTTGACGGGCTGCGCGCGCGTCTTGTCGAAGGCCGGATAACGCGCGGCGACGCCCTTCATGCTCGCACGCGCATCGCCGTGACAGTCCGAACAGGCGCGGCCGGCGGGACCGGTCTTGCGGTTCCACAGCGCTTCGCCCTCGAGCACCCAGAGCATGCCGGGGTTCGCCGCGTCGTCGTCCTGAATCGCGCGCGTCTCGCGGCCCATGAATGCGTAGCCGGAGCGGCGCTCGGCCGGGACGGTATCGGCGGCGCATGCCGGAAACGCGAGCGCGGCCAGCAGCAGCACGGCGAAGCAGGACACGGCGGGGCCGCTGTTCACGAGGCGGGCGTTCAAGCGACGCTGATGGCCACGCTCTCGGTGAGCGAGTAGCCGTTGTCGCCGGTCCATTTGCAGGCGATCGTGCCGCTTTCGGTGGCGATCGTGGAGAACGCGAGGTAGGGGTTGGCCGCGATCGCGGGGTGAAAGTCGGCGCTGAATATCTCCACGCCGTTGTAGGTGCAGACGAACGAAGTGATGATGTCGCGCGGGACCAGCGCGCCGTACTGGGTGCGGCGGAAACCGGTCTCCATCTCGTGCGCGGCGAGCGCCTTGATCTCGATGATCTCGCCTCGCTTCGCGCTGGCGGGAAGGTTGACGATCGCGCGCGCCACGATCAAAGCTCCTCGAGGCAGGCAGCGATGGTGACCACGACGTCCGCGCTGCCCGACCAGAACGAGCTGTCGCTCAACTCGCAGATCGCGGTCACCGTCTGCGTATCGGCGAGACGGATCCGCGTGGCCACGCTCGCGCGTCCCGCGCGCGGCCCGAGACGGAAAGTCGCGACATCGGGCAGCGGGTTCTTCTGGGTGAAGACGTGGATGGCCTTGACGTAGTCGTTCGGCGTCATCGGGCTCTCGACCTGGACGGCGAGCGGCACCGCGTTGCCGTTGTCCACCAGTTCGGGCAGCACCACCGTCACCTTGCCCTTGTTGACGGGCGCCGCGCCCGTGACTTTCCGGATGGCCTGCAGCGTCGCCTCGGTCGACGCCGCCGCCCTGGATGCGGCCGCCGGAGTGGGCGGCGAGGCCGCGGCCGACTCGAGCGCGATCCCGGCGGCGATGCCGCCGGCGGCGAGCAGGAACTCGCGGCGCGCGCTGTGCCGGTCAGGGTTGCGCTTCATCTAATCGCGCAGGGTCATCAGGAATGCCACCACGTCCTCGATCTGCTCCGCGCTGAGCACGGGTCTGCCGCGAAAAGCAGGCGCCACCCGCGTGAGCCCGTCGATCCTGTAATAGGCCGGCATGATCGTCGCTGCGTTGAGCCGGTGCGAGTCCACGATCATGAGGCGCAATTGCCCTTCGCTCCAGCGGGCTCCGGCGCCCTTCAGGTCAGGCGCAAGATCGCCCTGCAAACGTTCTTCCGGGAACGGCCCGCTATGGCAGAGCAGGCAAAGCCCGAGCTGCCGGTTGGTCACGATCGCCCTGCCGCGCGCCGGTTCGCCCTTCGCGCCGGTGAGCGAAACCGGAATCGCATCGCCCACAACGGTGACAGCGGCAAGCCGCGCCTGCACCGATACAACAGTACAGGCGAGCACGGCTGCGCACAAGCAGGAGACGGCCCGAAGCATCGACTCTCGTCACCGAATACCCCCCTCTCCCCGCAAGCGGGGAGAGGGGGTTTGCCTTACACCATCTGGAAGCCGTGGTTCTTCAGCGGGAAGGAGCGGATGCGCTTGCCGGTCGCGGCGAAGAGCGCGTTCAGGACAGCGGGCGCGGCCACGCAGATGGTCGGCTCGCCGACACCGCCCCAGAAGCCGCCGGAGGGCATGATGATCGACTCGACCTTCGGCATCTGCGCGATGCGCATCGAGTTGTAGGCGTGGAAGTTCGTCTGCTCGATGGCACCGTCCTTGACCGTGCACTCCTGGTCGAAGAGCGCGGACAGCCCGTACACGAACGACCCGCAGATCTGCCGTTCGATCTGCGCCGGATTGACCGCGTAGCCCGTATCGGTGGCGGCGACGATGCGGTGCACCTTCACCTTGTTGCCGTCCTTGACGGAGATCTCGGCGCAGGCCGCGACGTAGCTGCCGAAGGCCCTGAAATGCGCGAGCCCGCGATAGCGTCCCTTGGGCGCGGGCTTGCCCCAGCCGCCCTTGGCGGCCACGGCGTTGAGCACCCCGAGGGATTTCGGATGGTCCCGCATCAGCTTGCGGCGGAATTCCAGCGCATCCTGGCCGGCCGCGAGCGCGAGCTCGTCCATGAAGCACTCCAGGAAGATCGCGTTCTGATTGATGTTCACCCCGCGCCAGAACCCCGGCGGCACGTGCGTGTTGCGCATCGCATGGTCGATCGTAAGGTTCGGGATCGTGTACTCGAGCGAATGTTCCCCTGTGGGCCAGTAGCCCTGGAAGGAGAACGGGTCCTTGCCCTTGTCCAGCCCTTCGGGGCGGACCGCCGCGAGGATGGATTGCCCCGAGAGCCGGAGGTGCATCCCGACCAGGTTGCCGCTGCCGTCGAGCGCCCCGGTCAGCTTGGCTTGCATCACCGGGTGGTACATGCCGTGCAGCATGTCCTCCTCGCGCGACCAGAGCAGCTTGATGGGCGTGCCCGGCATCTCCTTGGCGATCAGCACGGCCTGGCGCACGTAGTCGGTGAATCCGCGCCGGCCGAAGCCGCCGCCCAGGTGCACCTTCACGACGTCGCACTTGCCAACCGGCAGCCCGGAGGCCTCGGCGGTGGCGGCAAGCGCCGCTTCGCCGTTCTGCGTCGGGCACCAGACCGTGCAGCGATCGGCGGTGTAGAGCGCAGTCGCGTTCATCGGCTCCATGCACGCGTGGTTCTGGAATGGATAGGCATAGACGGCTTCGACTTTCTTCGCCGCTCCCGCGATCGCGGACTTCGAGTCGCCGTTCTGGTTGTGGACGAAGGCCTGCTCGGCCGCAAGCCCTTCCTCCAACATCTTCGCGATCGACTCGCTCGACACCTTGGCGTTCTCGCCGCCGTCCCACTCGATCGGCATCGCGTCGAGCGCGGTCTTGGCATGCCACCACGTGTCGGCGACGACGGCGACCGCGGACTTGCCCACGCGCACCACCTTCTTCACCCCCGGCATGCCTTCGGCCTTCGCGGCGTCGAAGCTCTTCACGGTGCCGCCGAAGACCGGGCAGTCCCTGATCGCGGCGTTCAGCATTCCGGGCATCTTGAGGTCGGCGCCGTAGACCTGTTTGCCGGTCAGCTTGTCGGCGGTGTCCAGCCGCTTGACCGGCTTGCCGATGATCTTCCAGGCCTTCGGATCCTTGAGCGCGATGTCCTTGGGCACTTCGAGCTTCGCCGCGGCTTCGGCCATCTTGCCGTAGGTCGTCTTGCGTCCCGAGGGCTTGTGCGTGATGACGCTGTTGGCCGCGCTGCACTCGGCGGCGGAAACCTTCCATTCGTCGGCTGCGGCCTGGACAAGCATCATCCGCGCCGCCGCGCCGCCCTTCCTGACGTAGTCGTGCGAGGTGCGGATGCCGCGGCTGCCGCCGGTGCCGAAGTCGCCCCAGACGCGCTTGCGCGCGACGTTGGTGCCGGGCGTCGGGTATTCCCAGGTCACCTTGGACCAGTTGCATTCGAGCTCCTCGGCCACCATCTGCGCGAGGCCGGTGAGGGTGCCCTGGCCCATCTCGGAGCGCGCGATGCGCACCACGACGGTGTCGTCCGGGCGGATGACCACCCAGACGCCGATTTCGGGCGAACCGTCCGCGGCGCGGACCACCGCCGGGCCGCCGAAGGGGACCCTGAAGCCGAGTGCGAGCCCGCCGCCGATGGCGGCGCTGCCGATGATGAAGGAACGGCGCGTGATTTTCGGTGCGTTGATCATGGTTCCCCCTTACGCCTTGGCGGCAGCGTGGATCGCGGCACGCACCTGCTGGAAGGTGCCGCAGCGGCAGATGTTCGTGATCCCGGCGTCTATCTGCGCGTCGCTCGGCTTGGGCTTGTCCTTCAAGAGCGCCGTGACCGCCATGATCATGCCCGGCTGGCAGTAGCCGCACTGCGGCACGTCGTGATCGAGCCAGGCCTTCTGCACCTTGGAGAGCACGCCCTTCTGGGCAATGCCTTCGATGGTCGTGATCTTCTTGCCCTCGACCGCGCTGACGGGCACGGCGCAGGAGCGCACGGCCGCGCCGTCGACGTGCACGGTGCACGCGCCGCACTGCGCGACACCGCAGCCGTACTTGGTGCCGGTCAGGCCGACCTGCTCGCGGATCACCCAGAGCAAGGGTGTGTTGGGCTCCACGTCGATGACGTGGGACGTACCGTTGATGGTAAGGCGTGCCATGCGATGTCCTCCTAGAGTTGCCAATGTGGGCAAGGGTCTTGGCCGGCCATGCAAGCGCCGGGTGCGCGGAGCATTCAGCACCGCGAAAATAGTCTAGCACCGATTGCGGCAACGGGAAGCCCTGCGTGTCTGGGCGCACAATATCGGCCGCCGTCCTTCAATTCCTCGCGGAGTGCGCTCATGTTCATCGTCAACTGGATAGTCATCGCCGTCGTGCTGCTGGCCTTAGCGGCCGTTGTGGCCGGACAGCTGGGTTTCCTGCGAGGCACGGCGCCCGCCGATCTCGGCGTGCGCGACGGCAGGCTGAAGCCGCCGTCCACGACCGAGAACAGCGTCAGCAGCCAGGCCGCGCTGTACCCCGATCACCCGCAACGCAGCTACGCCGACATCGCTCCGCTCGCGCTGAAGGGCGACGGACCGGCCACGCTGGCCAGGATCAAGGCCATCGTGGAGGGCATGGAGGGCGCCAAGGTGATAAGCAGCGATCCCGGCTACCTGTATGCGCAGTTCACGACCCGGCTGATGAAGTTCGTGGACGACGTGGAGTTCTGGTTCGATCCGGCGAACAAGGTGATCCAGGTGCGCTCCGCCTCCCGCGTGGGGCGCGGAGACCTGGGCGTCAACCGCAGGCGCATCGAGGCGGTGCGGGCGGCGTTGGCGGCGACCCAGTGATGCGCGCGGACACCTATGCGGCGGTGCTGGGAGCGCGGGTCGCAATCACGAGACATGTCGCGTTGTTATCTGAGAATGCGGCTGCTACGATTCACCCCGCATCACTTGGAGACGGGGCGAAGACCAATGCCAACCATCATCGTCGAACCCACCGAGGCATGCAACGCCCGCTGCGCTTACTGTTACGTGGTGACCAGGGAATCTCGCGCGACGAAGACCATGTCGCTGGAGACCCTCGATCTGCTTTTCTTCAGGATCGATGAGTATCTCGCCGCTCGGCCGAAGGAGTTCATGGGGCTTGTCTGGCACGGCGGAGAGCCGCTGATCCTGGGCGTGGAGTGGTTCGAGGCGGCGCTGGGTTTTCAGAAGCAACACTGTCCAACCACCACTTCCCGCATCCGGCATGCCATCCAGAGCAACCTGACGCTGCTGACGCTGGACTTCGTCAGGATCTTCAAGAAGCTGGGAATCACGACCGTCGGGTCGAGTTACGATCCCTTCAGCAATTTGCGACGATTGGGCGAGGCCCGGGATGCGGCCGAGTACAACCGGCGCTACCGGGACGGTGTGGAATTGCTGAAGCGAGAGGGCATGGGATGCGGCATTGCCTATGTGGTGACCAGGCTTTCGCTGAACAGGCCGCTGGAGATCTTCTCTCACCTGCTGGGGTTCGGCGTGAGCGGCCCCATTGATTTCAACCCGGTGAGAATCTACGGCGAGGACTTCAGCGACCTCAAGATCACCGCGGGGGAGTACGCGGATTTCCTCGGCGCGATTTTCCCCGTGTGGTGGCGCGACCGGGCGGGATTGCCCGACATCGGCCCGTTTACCCCGCTGGTGCGAAACCTGTTGGACGGCGATCGCCGGGTGTATTGTCGCGATTCCGGCCGCTGCGCGCAGGTGTATCTCAATCTCGAGCCCGACGGGAGGCTCTCGCACTGCAACCGCCTCTCCAACGCGGACGTGGTGGATTACGGGACGATCCATGACCGAACGCTCGCCGAGGCCCTGGCAGATCCCAAGCGAAACTTGCTCCTCGAGAGAAACCGCGTCCTCTTCGAGGGCGAGTGTCAAGGGTGCCGCTTCTGGAACATCTGCCACGGAGGATGTCCCGCGGACTCATGGTATGAAAACGGTTCGCTGCTGCACAAGAGTTCTCTTTGCGACGCCAGAAAGGGTTTTGTCGAAAAGTACGTCGAACCGACAATACTTGATGGTTTGCGCAGTCAGGGCGGAGGTCTTCCCGATTAAGCGTTTAGACCTGGTAAATTCCGGCCTGTCGGGGAATGCCGGCCTTGGGCTAGTTGCGGGATTCAGCTATACTCAATCTCGTCCAGGATGTCATTTCGTTTCCGAAAAGGGGGTCGAACATGAAGATCGCGGAACAAATCGCCGTTGCGGACAAGACTGAGGTACTGGAAGACGAGTCCTACACCGTCCTATCGCTGTGCGAGGACTTGGCGATCGCCGACGAGGACCTTATGTGGAGCGACGGAAGCTGCTGCGCTTGCCCGAGCTACACCACGGTTCCTTGCTCGTGCTGAGCGGCTGGTCCTTCGCGCGACGCTGAAGCACGCGACGTTCCCTGCCGGGCTGTTTGCTCTTTCATAGACCGCCCCGGGTCACCCGGAGTTTCAGGTCTGTGGATGGGCCAGCAGCCCCTGTCCGTTTTCTCGTTGCAAAGGGAGTACGCGCAGGGTGAAAGAGACGGATTCTCACGGCCTCCTCCATCTGACGAACAACCTGATCTCGCTGGAAAGGGGCACCGACGAGCTGCTCCTGGTGAACTCTTTCTTCATGCGTCCGCTGTACGTGGCCCGCGGAAAGGACCGCGTGAAGCTAGTACTCCGCGAGGCCAACGGCAAGACCCAGGAGGAAGTCGAGGGCCTGTTCCCCCGGGATAGCGGACTGGTCGGGATGCTCCTGCACCATCGCATCCTCTCGGACACCCCGGCCGAAAAGGAACGGTACGACGACGCGCAGATCGCTGCCGCGGCCGCCGCGCCCCCGGCGCCGAAGAACCGGATGTCGGTGTTCCTGCTGGTCACGGAATCCTGCAATCTCCGCTGCGTCTACTGTCTGAACGGCGCGGAGACGTATCTGAAGACCTCTTCCGGTTCTCGCATGAGCCCCGACGTGGCCATTGCGAGCATTACGGCGTGCCTGGACCAACTGGCCCCGGGCGGCACGCTCCAGGTGACGTTTTTCGGCGGCGAGCCGCTCTTGAACTGGCCGCTGGTGAAGGAGGTGATCCGGCGGTGTGAAGACGAACTCCAGCCGGCCCGCGGCGACAAGAAGATCGCCTATCACCTGACCAGCAACTTGACGATCTGCCCTCCGGACCTGGTGGAGGTCGTCAAGAAGTATCGCATCACCGTATTGAGCGATATTGACGGGCCGCCCGAAATCCACGACCGCTGCCGCCCCTACCTCGGCGGCCGCGCCTCGCATGCCCAGAGCGCGGAAACCATACGCAAGATCGTGGATGCCGGTGTCTCCGTGGCCTTGCGGACCACCGTGACTTCGATCAACCAGGACTGCATCGCCGAAACCGCCGCCCACCACAAATCCCTCGGCGCGAGCAACTGCGGCTTCGTGCCGGTCTGCGCGGTCAATTCCGACCGGCAGTACCTGCCCGACGCCCTGCTGCCCGATCCGTACAGGATCACCGCCGAACTGATCAAACTCTACCGCAGCAGGATTTGGGACCGGCAAACGCTTTTCCCGTTCAACGAGTACGTGTTGAAATTGCGTCCCGGCGCGCGTCAGGTCCACGGCTGTGCGGCGCCCGCGGGCCTCACGCCCGTGATCCGCGCCAGCGGCGACGTTTACTTGTGCATTTACCTCGTGGGCCAGGAGAAGTTCCGCTTCGGGACGACTTCCCGCGCGTGGGACCGGCGGCTGTCGGACGAGTTGAAGGTGTCGTTGCACGTGGATAGCGTCCGCGAGTGCCGGGCGTGCCCCTGGCGCTACGCCTGCGGCGGGGGATGCCCGGTCATGAAGCTGGCCATGCTCAACGGCGTTGAGAAAAACCCGAAGGCCGAGGAGTACGGCCGGAGGATCAATTGCGACTTTACCAGGGCGGTTTTGACCGAGCTGCTGTGGGACACGGCCGAGCAGGCGAAGGACCGCCTGAATTCGGGCAAAGGGCGTCCTGAAGCGTTGCCGGTTGAGCGACCGTCCTTCTGCTAGCCCATCCAGCGGACGATATGCCCGACTTCACGTCGCCCGCCACTGCGAGAAGAAATCTCATCGTTCTCGAACGAGGGGACGAGGAATTACTCCTGGTGGATTCGTTCCACTTGCGTCCGCTCTACGTGCGGCGGGGCGGGGACCGCATCAAATCCATATTGGCAGCGGCGGCCGAAGACCATCCTGCGGATTGGCTCAAGGAGACCTTCCAGGACGATGGCCCGCTCATTGATCTTCTCGTGAGCCATGGCATCGTTGCGGCGCGGCCGCCCGCCAGCCGGGGCGGCAAGACGCCCGCTGCCGAGCCGAAGCCGGCCGTTGCGGGAGAGAAGGGCCGGATCACGCTCTACCTTCTATTGAGCGAGTCCTGCAATCTGCGGTGCATCTATTGCCTCAACGGCCCCAAGACCTACCTCACGAGCGAGCGCGGCCGGATGAGCGCGAAGGTGGCCTTCGCCAGCATTGAACTGTGCCTGCGAGAGTTGCGGTCGGGCGGCGTCGTGGAAGTGGCATTCTTCGGAGGGGAGCCGCTGCTGCAATGGGGCCTGATCAAGGAAATCATCGGGCACTGCGAGGAGCGGCTCAAGCCGGCGCATCCCGACAAACAGATCAAGTATCATCTGACCAGCAATCTCACGTTGCGGCCGCCCGATCTGCCCGAATGGGTCACGCGGCACAAGATCAGCGTGCTTTGCGGCATTGACGGGCCGCCCGAGGTCCACGACCGGTGCCGCGCGCACCCCGGCGGCGGCCCTTCGCACGCACAGTCCGCCGAGACCATCCGGCAACTGGTCGATGCCGGGTGCCGCATCACCCTGCGTGCCACGATGACCGCGGTCAATCACGACTGTCTCGCGGAAGTGGCCGCCCATCACACCGAGCTTGGCGCTTCGTCTTCTCTCTTCGTCCCCGTTCGCCCTCTGAACTCCGATCAGGAGTTCTTTCCCGAGGAGATCTTGCCGGACCCGGACAAGATCATCGCCGCCGCGCTGGAGCTGGGGCGGCAAGGCGCGTCGGGCAAGACCAATCTGTTCCCGTTCAACGATTTCTCGGCCAAGGTCCGCCCCGGCGTCCGGCACGTGGTGGCCTGCGGGGCGCCGTACGGGACGACATACGTGGTGCGAACCAGCGGGGACGTGTATCCGTGCATCTATCTCGTTGGCCGGCCGGAGTACCGGCTGGGCAACGTCTCCGGCCCGCTGGATTACCGCCCGTTGGAGGAAATGATGCGGGCCCTGCACGTGGACCGCCGCGCGCAGTGCGGCGGCTGCGCCTGGCGCTATGCCTGCGGCGGCGGCTGCCCGGTCATGCACATGGCACGTGTCGGGGCGGAGACCAGGCCCCGCGTGGCGGAGTACTGCCGGGCAGTGACCTGCGACTACAGCCAGGCGATGCTCACCGCCGGGCTTTGGGACCTGGCCAATCGATCAGGGATAGGCGCATCGATCCGGTCCGAAGTCTGAAGGGCTTGCCGGCCCGCCGCAATGGCGTGCTTGAAGCCGCCCCTTCGTGTTCGCACCGTTTTGTCTTGCGCCCCAGCCCAGCTAGCGCAACGCCCGCTCGCGCGCACGTTGCTCAACAGCCTGATCGGCACACTCGCGCTTCGCTGGAGCGGCGAGCCCTCGCCGTTCCGGACAGGAGTGAGTGAACATGATCGAACGCTATCTCGAAGACTTCGCGGTGGGGCAGACCTTCGGCTCCGGACGCCTGCGGGTGGAGGAGGAACGGATCAAGTCCTTCGCCGCCGAATTCGATCCGCAGCCGTTTCACCTGGACGAAGAGGCGGCGCGCGGCACGCTATTCCGCGGCCTGGCGGCGAGCGGCTGGCATACCGCCGCGCTTACCATGCGGCTGCTGGTCGAGGGCGAACTCAAGCCCGCCGGCGGCATCGTCGGCGCGGGCTTCGACGATTTCCGCTGGCCCAGGCCCGTGCGCCCCGGCGACGAGTTGCGCGTCGAAGCCGAGATACTCGAAGTGCGGCCCTCGACGTCGCGTCCGAGCCAGGGAATGATCAAGGTCCGCACGACGACGTTCAACCAGGACGGCGAGGCTGTACAGGTCAGCATCGGCAACCTCGTCGTGCCGCGCCGGCACTTGTGAATCCACCGAAGAAACCTCTGACTCCGCAGGAGTTGGAAGCCGTCGCTGCGCGCACGCTGGCGTACTACGACGAGCGCGCCGAGGAATTCTGGATGGGCACTCACGATCACGATGTGAGCCAGAACATCGCCGCGCTGCTGCGATGTATCGAAGGGGTGCCGCCCTTTGCGATTCTCGACTTCGGATGCGGGCCGGGACGCGACCTCAAGGCGTTTGCCGACCTCGGTCACGGCGCAGTCGGGCTGGAAGGCGCCGCGCGCTTCGCCGCGATGGCGCGCGCGCACAGCGGCTGCGAAGTCTGGCAGCAGGACTTCCTCGCGCTCGATCTGCCCGAAGGGCGCTTCGACGGGGTGTTCGCCAACGCCGCGCTGTTCCACGTACCCAGCCAGGAACTGCCGCGCGTCCTGCGACAGCTCCACGCGTCCTTGAAACCGGGCGGCGTTCTGTTCAGCTCGAACCCGCGCGGGGCGAACGAGGAGGGCTGGAGCCACGGGCGCTATGGCGCCTATCACGATCTCGAAGGCTGGCGGTGCTATCTGTCGGCGGCAGGGTTTGTTGAACTCGACCACTACTACCGCCCCGACGGTCTGCCCTGCGAACAGCAGCCCTGGCTGGCGAGCCTATGGCGCAGGCTTCCAACGTAAGAGGCGGATCAGGCGCCCCGTGATAAGCTGGCGCGACATTGTCTTCCATCGCCGATTACACGCTTTCCGACTACCACGAGCGCAGCAAGCATCGGCTGAACCGCTACGCCCCGGGACCGGGGCAGCTTGACTGGGCCAATCAGCCGAATCCGTTCCGCTGTTTCGAAGGCGCGGCGCGCATCGAGCTGCCGCTCCTTGCCGACGATCTTGAAACGAGCTTCAGCGAATTGCGCCGCGGCTGGATACCCGCGCCCCACGCTTTCACCCTCGAGTCGATCGCGACACTGTTCGAACTGTCGCTGGGCCTCTCGGCGTGGAAAGCCTACGGCGAAACCACTTGGGCGCTGCGCTGCAATCCCTCGAGCGGCAATCTGCATCCGACGGAAGGCTATCTTGTATGCGGAAGCGTTCCGGGGCTGACCGCGGGCGTCTATCACTACCTGAGCTGCGACCACGCGCTCGAGCGTCGCGGGGAGTGGGACGGGCCGGTCGGAATGTGCGGCATCCTGATCGGCTTGGCGAGCATCGTCTGGCGCGAGGCATGGAAATACGGGATGCGGGCATTCCGATACTGCCAGCACGACTGTGGTCATGCGATCGCCGCCGTGGGCTATGCCGCATCGGCACTGGGCTGGCACTCCCGCCTGCTTGCGGTGCCGGGCGATGCGCAGATTGCAGCGCTGCTCGGGCTCGATGGCGGCGCGGCATCAGCCGAAGCCGAAGTGCCGGACTGCCTGGTGTGGGTCTCCGCGGGCGGGCCCCCGCCCGCGGACCTGCCGGCCGTTCCGTCGCGCTGGCACGGCAAGGCCGCTCGACTGAGCGCCGAGCACGTCGCGTGGCCGGACATCGATCGGGTGCATCGGCTGACCGCGAAGCCGCGCCTTGACCATGAACCCGTCGATCGTGCGTGCGCGACACACGGGACCCCGGCCGCGCAGGCACGCGATCTCCGGGCGGCGCAAATCTTCCGGCAACGGCGCAGCGCTGTCGCGTTCGACGGCACTACGAGTATCGGCGCCGAGGCATTCTTCGCCACGCTGGATGCGACACTGCCACGCTCCGGTGCGCCTCCGTGGTGCGGCTGGCCCTGGGCCGCCCAGGTCCACCTCGCCCTGTTCGTGCATCGCGTCGATACGCTCAATCCCGGGCTCTATATGCTGGTGCGCCACCCTGAAGGCCTCGCGCCGCTGCAGGCGTCGCTGCGGCCCGACTGGTTGTGGGAGAAGGTCGGCCCACCCGAGCTGCCGCTGTATCTGCTTCTCGCCCATGACCTGCGGGACTCCGCGCAACTCATCTGCTGTCACCAGCAAATCGCCGCCGATTCCTGCTACGCGCTGTCCATGCTCGGCCACTACGAGAGTGCGACACGCGAGTCCTGGCGCTATCGCGCGCTCCACTGGGAATGCGGACTGCTCGGGCAGGTGCTGTACCTCGAGGCCGAGGCCGCTGGTATACGCGGAACCGGTATCGGCTGTTTCTTCGACGATGAAATGCACGCACTGCTCGGGCTGCGGGGGCAGGCCTGGCAAAGTCTGTACCACTTTACCGCGGGTGGCGCCGTGGAGGACACGCGCCTGACGACGCTACCCGCCTACCGCTTTGACCGATCTCGATATCCGACACTCGATAGTGGTTAATTTCCCGGGGGCCGCGCGCGGAGATGTGGGCACAGATTCGTTGCGCGTAGCATAATTGTCCTGGATCAGGACGACGAAGGCGGACAAGCGACATGGCGAGAATGGTGAAGTGTGCAAAGCTCGGCCGCGAGGCCGAGGGGCTGGATTTCCTGCCGTATCCGGGAGAGCTCGGCAAGCGGATTTTCGAGAACGTTTCCAAGGAAGCCTGGAGCGCCTGGCTCGAGCACCAGAAGATGCTGATCAACGAGAACCAGCTGAATCTGGCGGACGCCAAGGCGCGCAAGTATCTTGCCGAACAAATGGAGGCGCATTTCTTCGGCGGCGGCGCCGACGTGGCCGCGGGTTTCGTGCGGCCCGGGAGCAAGTGACGGCGCGGCCACGCGTCCGCGCCCCGGGCGTCGGCGCGTGCCTGTCCAGAATTCAGGTCGTCTAGCAGCACAGCAAGGAGAACTCATGCCCGGACCCGACAAGACCTCCCCGAGGCCCACGGAAATCAAGCTGCATCAGGCGTCTCGCAAGCTGGAAATCGCTTTCGACGACGGCGCGCGATTCGAACTGTCGTGCGAATTCCTGCGGGTGTATTCCCCTTCGGCCGAGGTGCGCGGACATGGCCCCGGGCAGGAAGTGCTGCAGATCGGCAAGAGGAACGTCGAGATCAAGGGCATCGAGCCGATGGGCAGCTACGCCGTGCAACTGGTGTTCTCCGACGGCCACGACACCGGCATCTATTCCTGGGAATACCTGTACGAGCTCGGCGAGAACCACGCCGCGCTGTGGGACCAGTATGTGAGCCGCATGAAAGAAGCGGGCGCTTCCCGCGAACCCATGGCCGGTCCGCCGGCGGACACGGCGCGCCCGGGCGCCAAGTGACGCTGCCGCAGTGAACGCCCCGCACGCCCTCGGCCGGGATGCGGCCGCCTCGCCTGCGCGTGCGTTCAAGGCCGTTCTCGTCAATCCCTACGAACTGGGCCGCCAGTCGTTCAACCTGGCCGCTCCCGCCGCGCTTCTGAAGGCAGCCGGTTTCGAGGTCCTCTGCATCGATCTCGCCCTGCAGAAACTCGACCCCGCGTCCCTGCACGGCGCTGGACTCGTGGCGATCCACCTGGGCATGCACACCGCCACGCGCATCGCCGTGGCCGCACTGCCACGGGTGCGGGCACTGGCGCCTTCGGCGCATCTGTGCATGTACGGCCTCTACGCAGCCATGAATCAGGCGCTGTTGCGCGGGCTGGGTGTTCAGACGCTGCTGGGCGGCGAATTCGAGACCGGCCTGCTGGCGCTGGCCGAACGCCTGCGCGACGGCGACCAAGGACCGCAGCGCGAGCCGCTCATCGACCTGTCGCGGGTGGACTTCCTCAGGCCCGACCGGACCGGCCTGCCGAACCTGGCACGCTATGCCCACCTGGTGTTGCCCGACGGCAGCACGAAGATCGCCGGCTTTGCGGAAACCTCGCGCGGCTGCAAGCATCTGTGCCGGCACTGCCCGGTGGTCCCGGTATACCAGGGCCGCTTCCGCGCCGTGGACAGGGACGTGGTGATGGCCGACATCGAGCAGCAGGTGCTGGCGGGCGCGGCGCACATCTCCTTCGGCGATCCGGATTTCTTTAACGGGCCCACGCATGCGATGAGGGTGCTGGAGGCGATGCACGCGCGCTTCCCTTCGGTGAGCTTCGATGCCACCATCAAGATCCAGCACCTGCTCAACCACGCCGAACTGCTGCCGCGGCTGCGCGAGTACGGCTGCCTGTTCGTCACCTCGGCCGTGGAAGCCGTGGACGATTGCGTCCTCGGCTATCTGGACAAGCACCACACCCGCGCCGACTTCGAGCGCGCGCTCGCCTTGTGCCGGGCATACGGCATCGCCCTCGCGCCCACTTTCGTTCCCTTCACTCCTTGGACGACGCTGGAGGGCTATCTCGAACTTTTGCGCGAGCTGGAGCGGCTCGAACTGCTCGAGGCGGTGCCGCCGGTGCAACTCGCCATCCGGCTGCTGGTGCCGCAGGGCTCGTATCTGCTGCGCCTGCCGGGATTCATGGACAGGCTCGACCCATTCGATCCCGGCCTGTTGGGTTATCCATGGCGGCATGCCGATCCGCGCGTCGACGCGCTGCACCTGGAGGTGCAGGCGATCGCCATGCGCATGGAAAGCGCTCCGCGCGCGGAAGTCTTCGGCGAGATCTGGCGCCTCGCGCACGCCGCAGCCGGACGGCACGCGCCGGCTCTCGACGGCGCCGCTTCCGGTCCGCCCCTTCCACGGCTGTCGGAGCCCTGGTACTGCTGCGCCGAGCCCACGGACCAGCAACTGCAATCGTTCTGACCATGCAACGCGTCCTGCTGCTGCTGCCCGCCGCCGGTTACCGCAACGAGGACTTCCTCGCGGCGGCGCAAGGGTTGGGCGTGGAGGTCGTGACCGCCGCCGACTACTGCCGCCGGCTCGCGCCGCTGATGGGCATGAGCCCGATTCTTTCCCTGCCCTTCGACCGGCCGGAAATCGCGGCCCGGCAGGCGCTCGCTTCATTGGGGCGGCGTGTGGACGCGGTGCTGGCGGTGGACGACCACGGCCTGGAGCTCGCCGCCCTGCTGCGCGAAGCGCTCGGCTTGCCGGGCAATCCGCCGCAGGCGGTGCGCGCCACGCGCGACAAGCTCGCCTTCCGGCAACTGCTCCGCGCGCAGGGATTCAACTGCCCGAATTTTCGCGCCGCGACGAGCGACGCGGACGCCTTGGCGCTCGCCCCGAGCTATCCGGTGGTGGTGAAGGCGCGGCGGCTGTCAGGCAGCCGGGGCGTGGTGCGCGCCGACGACGCGTCAGGCCTCGTCCGCGCCGTCGCGCAAGTGCGCCGCATCCAGGCCGCGGCGGACCGGGACGCCGCGCAACTCGGACTGATCGTCGAAGATTTCATCCCCGGCGCGGAATACGCGCTGGAAGGCCTGCTGGAAAACGGCGCCTTGCGGGTGCTCGCGCTGTTCGACAAGCCCGACCCGCTGGACGGCCCGTATTTCGAGGAAACCATCTACGTCACGCCCTCGCGCCTGCCCGCCGGCACGCAGGCGGCGATCGCCGCAGAGGTGCAGCGCGCCTGCGCCTTGGCAGGGCTTGCGAGCGGCCCGGTGCACGCTGAAGTGCGCGTCAACGAACGAGGCATCTGGCTCCTGGAGGTGGCGGCCCGCTCCATCGGCGGCCTGTGCGGGCGCATGCTCCGTCACCGTCTGGGCATGCCGCTGGAGGAACTCATCCTGCGCCAAGCCCTCGGCATGCCCGTGCCCGCGGGTTCGAACGACGAAGCCGCCGGGGTGATGATGATCCCCGTACCCATGTCCGGAATCTTTCACGGCGCCGACGGGTTGCAGGCGGCGCGTGCGGTGTCCGGCATCAGCGATGTCAGCATCACCGCGCTCCCCGGCCAGATCGTCGCCCCGCCGCCGGAAGGCTCGGGCTACCTGGGCTTCATCTTCTCCCGCGCGAGTTCGCCGCAGGCCGCCGAAGCGGCGCTGCGCGCCGCGCACGCGAGGCTTGCGATCGACATTCAGACGAACCTGCCGTTGGCACGGGCAACTTGCCAATGAGGCGGGAATAACCATCAAATGTAGCCAGGGGTCAGACCCCGTGGTCTTTCCATCGGGGTCGGAATTGCCCGGGACTCACCGGCAGCGATTCGGGATCCCTAGCAATTGCCGGCGCCCGTCCCGCTCGCAGTGCGCGCGCCGCACGTAACGCTCCTCGCCCCTCCAGTCCAGGACCTTGCGGCCGCCCTCGACGCAGGTGTTCTCCAGCGAGCAGGCGAGTTCCTCACCGTCGAGGCGGCAATCGTGGTGCATCGCGCACGCGGGCGATTTCGCCGCCCTCACGAATTCGATTGCGTTCTCCCTCGCACTGACGACCGTGATGACGTATTCGTCGTCATAGAGAAGATCCACCAATTCGAAGCCCGCACCGGATCTTCGAATGTGCTTGGACGAGGGATAGGTCTGCCCCGGATCGAGGGCGGTCCAGGTGCCGTACACGGAGCCGGGCGGAGCTTCACGGGCGAACAGAATGCGGCGTGCCGAGTCTTGCCAGTATCCCTCGATGCTGCGCGCCTTGTCGGCGGGTACAGCCTGGGACTGGGCGAATGCGGCCATGGACGATGCGGCGAGCGTAAGCAAGAGCAGGATTGCATTCCTCATTCTCGGTCTCCCCGCGCCGGCAAAGACGTTCGACTTTGGCTCCCGGCAATCGCGGCTGCGGCGATGCTTTTCCCAGACTCGCTAAACACCGCACATCGGAGAATTATTCCTCGCCCGCCCCAATTCCCGCGAGTTCCGTGCAAATGTGCTGCCCCGGCGGGTCAAGTCGGCGCGTGGGTACGATACGGAATACTTCCACTCAATGTCCGCTATCGGACAGAATATCCCGGTCTTGGAAGGATAATCGTGAAAAATGCCTCGGCGCCCAGCGCTTACCCGGCGGCGGCCCGGCGAACGGTAGTCTCTGCCCAGGAGGCAAGCCATGCTCTCGAGACGCGAACGAAGGGCATTTTCCTACCGGGATTATGAAGTGTTCGCGTACGGGACTTACCGTCCCGGGCAGAAGAAATGGCTGGCCAGCGTGAGCATACGACGAAAAGACGAATCGATCGCGGAGCAGAATTTCCACGATCATTCGGTCGAATTCGAGTCGAATCTTGCGGCGGAGCTTTTCGCCAGCGAATACGCCAAGAGACTGATCGACGGAGCGGAGCCCGGATTGAGCATCTGATCGCTATTCCCTGATGGGAAGCAGGCGGTCGCATTCCTTCTTGACCACCGAATAGCATTCGCACACCCTCGCTTCGAGGGCCGGGCGGTCGACGACGGTGATGTTTCCGTGGCGGTAGCGGATAATTCCCGCGTCCTGCAGTATCCGGGCGGCCGCAGTCACGCCCTGGCGCCGGACGCCCAGCATATTGGCGATGAGTTCCTGCGTCATCGTCAATTGGTTGGAATTCAGCCGATCCAGGCTCAACAGCAACCAGCGGCACAATTGTTGGTCCAGGGAATGGTGCCGGTTGCATACCGCGGTTTGTGCCATCTGGGTGATGAGCGCCTGGGTGTAACGCAGCAGCAGCGGCCGCAGCGGGCTGTCGCGGTCGAATTCCTCTTTCAGCGCCACCCCCGGGAGCCGGTAGGCGCGCCCCGCGCATTGCACGACTGCCCGGCTGGGCGTGGTGTCGCCCCCCATCAACAACGCGATCCCGACCAGGCCGTCGTTGCCGATGACCGAAATCTCCGCCGAAGCGCCGTCTTGCATGAGGTAGAGCAGGGAAACTATGCCGGAGGTCGGGAAATACACGTGCGCCATGCGGCTGCCGGATTCATAGATCACCTGGCCCAGCGGCAGATCGACGGGTTTCAGCAGGGGCAAGAGCCGCTCGTACTCGGTTGCCGACAATGCGGCGAGAAGATGGTTTCCCCTTGGTGTCTGCAGTGCGGCCATGGCCACCGCGAAATGAAGTTGAGATGCCGGAAGGATATGCGCACCAGGAACTGCGGATTGCGAGCCCCAGGGCATCTGCATCGCCTCGCCGGTGCCATATCGTAATCGATCCGTCATATGCACGCCAGCGGACAGACAGGCATTCATCCGCGGGGAAGACTGCACGCCTCTGTTCGAATCTTGTCGCCTGCCTGCCAGGAACCGGCATAGCATGGCCCGCTCCCCTCATACTGCGATTGATCGATCATATGTGCGTTACCGAACAGACGCTAGCGCAGCGGCAGGAGATCATTACAGCTCCTCCTCTAATGGGGTGTCTTGTTACCTCCCTGGCAGACACCCGGCCCGGCAGCGATGTCATCGTCTCCGGGCTTTTTTTTGGTCAAGCGGCGCCCTTCGCGCGCTAATTCCATGGGCACGGTCATTCCGGTAAAGCATCCCTCCCGGCAAACCAGCGCGCGCTCGAATTGCGGTCTGGGTGAACTCTGCATTCCGGACGGGCCCTCCCGGGGGCAAGCCGAAGGCCGCGACGTGTTCGCCTGCTCCCAAAAGCGCGTCGGGCGGGGCGTATGCCTCTACCGTGCCGGCGACTCATTTGCCGCGGTGTATCCGGTCAGGCTCGGCTCCTTCAAGACGAGTGCCCTGACCGCATCGGGCGGCGAGCAGGTGACGGGCTTTCACATGCGCGGCGAAATCATGGGCATCGACGGCGTGGACACGGGAAAGCATGCCTGCACGGCGATCGCGCTCGAAGACAGCCTGGTCTGCGTGCTTCCCTTCGGCCTGCTCGAGGACGAGTGCACGGCGAATCCGCGCCTGCAGCGCCAGCTACACCGGGCGATGAGCAGGCAAATCGATTTTGGGCAGGGGGCGATGCTGATGCTGGGCAGCATGAATGCCGAGGAACGCCTGGCCGCCTATCTGCTCGATCTCTCGGAGCGGTTCGGCGCATGCGGATACTCAAGGTATGAGTTCAATCTGCGTATGACCCGCGAGGAAATCGGCAGCCTCGTCGGATTGAAGCTGGAAACCGTCAGCCGGGCGTTTGCCAGACTCCAGGAATGCAGATTGCTCTCGGTAGCGGGGAAGGCGGTGGCTATCCTGGATCTGCCCGGACTTCGGCGCGTGCTGGGAAGGCGCGTGGAGGCGATCCAGCACGCTTTCCCTGCCAGGGGCGCCAGCCGGGGGCAAGTCTGAGAATTCCGGCTGTGCGTGCGCTCTCGTGCCGATTGTGTAGCGGAGCTGCTTGACAGCGTTGCCCGCCGTGGCGCCTATTCCCGCTGGTGCCGTGCGCCTCTGGAATACTTCCATGGGCAGCGCCGGACCCGGGATGCAGATGCGCAAGCCTTCGCCATCCGAACAGCTTACGCCCAGCCAGAACCGGCTTCTCGCCGCCTTGCCCCTGGCAGTGGGTCGGCGCCTGCTCCCCCGCCTCGAATCCGTCGCGTTGCCGGCCGGAATGCTGCTCTTCCGGCCCCATGGCAAGCTTCGATACGTCTATTTCCCGGTCACCGGCGTCGTCAGCCTGTCCTATGGCATCGACGTGCGCGGCGCGACGGCGAAGGCGTGGCCCATAGGCAGGGAAGGCATGGTCGGGATTTCAGCGTTCCTGGGAGCACCGACCAGGAGCGCCCGGGCGGAGGTGCAGATCGCCGGGCATGCGTTCCGGCTCGACGCGGATGTCCTGGGAGCCGAATTCAGGCGCGGCGGCGGGCTCCAGGAGCTCTTGCTGCGCTACGTGCAGGCATTGATCGCGCAGGCGTCGCAACTCGGCATTTGCGGCCACTACCATTCCTTGAACGAGCGGCTGTGCGGGTTTCTGCTGCGCGCCTTCGATCAGATGCTGACCAACGAATTGGACATTACGCAGGAAAAGATGGCCCGCTTGCTGGGGGTGCGCCGCATAGGAATCAGCGAAGTCGCCGGTGGTCTGCAAGCGGCGGGAATCATCCGTTATTCGCGCGGCCACATCCACCTGCTCAACCGTCGCAAGTTGGAAGCGCGGGCATGCGAGTGCCACGCAGCGATCGAGTGGGAGTTCGGCCGTTTGCGTCCGCGCAGGACCGCAAGCGCCTTTCTCCGCGGTGGGGCCCGTGTGCCCCGTTAGGTAGCCTTAAGGCGCCCTGCACCCGTACACGCTATCCTGAACGCCTTTCCCGTCGGGCAATGCGCATGCTCAGGTATCTACAGTCGCGGATTCGGGGCACGGCGAGCACGGGCCCGGGCGCGCCGCCGCCCGGCCTGCTGCGCTTCTACTGGCACTTCGTGCGCCAGACCAAGGGCTGGTACGTGCTCATGTTCGCCACCAGCCTTGCGGTGGCGCTGATCGACACGGTGATCCCGGTGTTCATCGGCAAACTGGTTTCGCTGATGGAGGCCGTCGACCGCCAGGCCGCGCTCTCGGCACAGGCGCCGATGCTGCTCGGCATGGTGCTGCTGATACTCATCGTGCGCCCGCTGGTGACCTTCACCGACATCGCCATCCGCCAGAATGCGCTGATCCCGGGCGCGACCAGCCTGATCCGCTGGCAGAGCCATTGGCACGTGGTGCGCCAAAGCCTGCCGTTCTTCCAGAACGACTTCGCCGGGCGCATCGCCAACCGCGTCATGCAGACCGCCAACGCCCTGCGCGAGAGCGTGATGTCGAGCATACGCGCGGTCTGGTACATCGCCGTCTACGGAGTGAGCGCGTTCGCGCTGATGGCGGTCCAGGACTGGCGGCTGGGCGCACCCATGCTCGCGTGGTTCCTCGGCTACCTGGTGTTCCTGCGCTACTTCGTGCCGCGCATGCGCGACCTGGCGAAGGCGAGCTCGGAAGTGCGCTCGCTCGTGATGGCGCGCATCGTCGACAGCTATTCCAACATCCTCACCGTGAAGCTGTTCGCGCGGCTGGCGGACGAGGACGCCTACGTGCGCGAGGTGATCGACCAGCACCAGAATGCGATCGGCGCCCACATGCGGCTGATCTCGCAGTTCATGTTCTGGCTCTCGGCGATGAACGCGGCGCTGCTGACCGGCACGGCGGCCGTCGGCATCGCGCTCTGGGCGCAGGGCACGGTGAACGCGGGTGTGGTGGCCACAGCGCTGCCCCTGGCCTGGCAGATCGCCAACGTGGCCGGCTGGGTGAGCTGGGAGGTGACCGGCATCTTCGAGAACATCGGCGTGGTGCAGGAGGGCATGCAGACCATCGCCGTCCCGCACGGCGGCATCGACCGGCCCGGCGCGGCCAAGCTCGGAGTCTCGCGC
>Ga0080064_1001462_pt1 | contig 47533 bp, 39 predicted proteins | sample Subgrocontami54m_FD_69260 | JGI IMG/M metagenome (GOLD analysis project Ga0080064, IMG submission 69260) | Subsurface groundwater microbial communities from S. Glens Falls, New York, USA - GMW46 contaminated, 5.4 m (SPADES assembly) (version 2) ...
AACGCCAACCGCGCGTTCGCCATGCTGGCGATGCTCAATCTGAGCAAATGGGGAAGACCGCTCACAGGATAGGTGCGTCCAGCGTAAGCAAAATGCGGGAAAATCCCCCGCATTCCCGGCCCAAACCGCCTTCATATTCGATGAAAATTCCATTCGCTTCACAAACTCAACGAAATCACGCACGGGTGCCGCCCATGCGGATACTTGATCAGTGATTCCCTAACCAACGCGCGAATATCAGCTTGATCGACCGTCGCTTCAGACGGCCCCGTCGCGTTCCCTATCTGGCAATCGGGTTTCGCAGTTCACCCACAGCACTTCGTGGGGCGGGACTGTTCAACTCCGTTGACACAGAAAGCCATATCAACGATTAGTTGAGCGACGCCGCGACGGAGCGGTGTGTGGTGAGAGAGAAGCGGACATATCGCGGTGTCGCTCGAACGCCCAGTTGGACTAGCCCTGCGGGGCAGAGCCTTATTGGTAGTTATGGGGATTGTAGGACGCGTTGACGGCGGCGACAAGCGTGCCGTGGGCGCAGCCGAGGGCACGCGGTGGGGAGGGGTGTAGCGCGGTGGGGTTGGTTCGATCGAAGGACGCGTGTTTGCGCGCCGTGCGCCAGAAAAAGCCGCCTGCAAGGCGAGCGCGCCCCTGCGCACGGGGCGCATCGGGCGCGGTAGGCTCAGTGCAGCAGGTTCGGAGGGCCGGTCGCATAGCGAGGCAGCGGTATCGAGATGAGTGCGCGGCCGCAGCGCGCGCAGTGCGTGGTGGCAGTGGCATTGGGAAAGCGCTCAAGAAACGCCTGCGGCGTGAGCGGTGGGGGCGCCTGGACGGGAGCCTGGGCGAGTTGCGCGCGTGCGCGATCGAGGCGCTCGCGCTGCGTGTGGGCGTATAAGCCGTAGGCGCGCACGCTTTGCAGTCCGGGCGGTGGCACGTGCGCGAGGTAACGCGCGAAGAACTGCTCTGGGGGCAGACGCAGGAGCACCTGTTGCGTGTGGCGTTCGCCTTCCTCACCATGCGGGCGGTAGACAAAGCCGATGTGGTGTGGATCGACATCGATCAGTTGCGCGTTCTTGAGTGGCCCGCCGCGCAGGTAACGCGCAAGGTAGGTGGCCACGCCGGCGCCGTGTGCGTAGTGCGTGCAAAGACGCACGTTCCATTTGCGCCGTCCGAGCTTGTTCAGGAGCGAATTGAAACGCTCGCGACTTTGGTTGGGCGGGAGCTGTAGGTGCGACTGGGCGAGCGCGTCCTTGATCGCCGCGAGCAGTTTTCCGCGAAACAGTATCATGACCACGCGCGCCGGCAGAAAATGACTGCGCCGCGGCCGCAGCCACGCGCCCTCTTCGCCGAGGCCGCCGTCGGCAACAAGCGCATGGATGTGAGGATGCAGCACGAGCGAGCGACCCCAGGTATGCAGGGCGAGAATGAACACCGGGCGCGCGCCGAGATATTTCGGATCCCCCAGCAGTTCGGTGAGCGTGTCGCGGACCGCGGCGAAGAGGATCCGCGCCATCGGAACGCGATTGAATGACCACAATTCGTTCAACTCATGCGGGATGGTGAAGATCAAGTGATGGTGCGCGCAGGCGAGCAGCCGCGCCTTTTGCGCTTCGAGCCAGCGTTCGGTCGCAATCGCCTGGCACTGCGGACAGCAGCGCTGGTGACAGGAGTTGTACCACGCGCGCTGGACGTGCCCCTCAGGGCAGCGGCTGATGTGGCCGCCCAGCGCGATCGTGCGGCAGTGCGCGAGCCAGTAGGCTGCGCGATGAATATACAACGGCAGCTTATGCGCCTTTGCGTAGCCTGCGAAGTGCTGCTGAAATACCGCGCGTAGCGTGCGTTCCATTCCCGCTTAACGCGGCACGCCGGTCGGCGATTACCTCCCCCTGCGCAGCAGGGCTAGTGCAACTAGCAATGGTCTTCATGTTGACCATCCTAAATCCATATAGCGGCATACGCAACCATACATCGGTATAGAGTCCCATATGCCGCTATATATCGGCCGCTGAACTCTTCGCGGTCATTCTCCGACTACACGGTGACCGATTCCCAGGGTGCGAACTGCCCCCCAGGTCATCTCCCATAGCTTTTGCCGCGGTCGCCAGATGCCGCCGGCCTTTTTGACGGCGATGCGCAGGTCGGTTTCGTCCCATGCGATACGAACGGCGACGAGATCGTGATCCTGGCGGCGTGGTTTGCGGGAACGACCGTGCCAGGGCGCTTCCTCAATGACCAGTTCCACCGTCTTCAGGCGCCGGCCGCGCGTTTGGTCATACAGGTATCGAACGCACACAAGCCGTTCGCCGTAACGGGCGGCGAGTTTCTTGGTACCCGGCATGCCGGGGCGCAATGTCAGGCGGGTTTCCATCGCAGTTCCGGTGCTAACGCGCGAGGCCGGATAGACGTGCACAGCATCGCGCAAGCACCACGCGGCCTGCCTGCGGAGGCGTCCCTTGGCCACTCCGCAATCGCAGGCAGAATGCCGCAGAGCGGCTACCAGAGCGGCCCTTGGGGCGGGGCGCGTTCTTTCCAGCCAGAAGATGACTGCCCGGACCCGATCAAATCAACGTGCGATCCGGGATAGCACCTCGAAATATTCCGGGAAGGTCTTGTTGACGCATTGCGGATCGTTGATGCGCACCGCCACGCCGCCCAGCGCGGCCAGCGAAAAGCACATCGCCATGCGGTGATCGTCATAGGTATCGATGGCAGCCGCGCGCAGCACGGCGGGCGGGGTCACGCGCAGCCAGTCCTTGCCCTCCTCCACCGTCGCGCCCAGTTTTCTCAACTCGGTCGCCATGGCGGCGATGCGGTCGGTTTCCTTGACGCGCCAACTGCCGATGTTGCGCAGGGTGCACGGGCCGTCGGCGAACAGCGCCGCCACCGCGATGGTCATCGCCGCGTCAGGAATGTGATTGAAGTCGGCATCGATGGCCCGCAGTTTCTTCTTGGTCTTGTCGCCGAGCGGTGCGCTGGCCTCGATCCAATTCTCGCCCATGGCGATGCGCGCGCCCATTTTCTCCAGCGCTTCGGCGAAGCGCACGTCCCCCTGAATGCTGGCCCGTCCCACCCCCTCGACGCGAACAGGCCCGCCGCCGATAGCACCCGCCGCGAGAAAGTAGGAAGCCGACGAGGCGTCCCCCTCCACCCAGAGCTCGCCCGGACTGCGGTAATGTGCGCCCGCGGGAATGGTGAACGCGGCCCAGCCGTCGCGCGCGACCTCGACACCGAAGCGGCGCATCGTGTTCAGCGTGATCTCCACATAGGGCTTGGAAATCAGTTCGCCCTCGACGGCAATGGTGATCTGCCGGCCGGTGAGCGGCAAAGCCATCAGCAGCGCAGTCAGGAACTGGCTCGATACGTCTCCGCGCACGCTCATCTTTGCACTCGCATTGATCGGTGCAGGCTTGATGTGCAGCGGCGGATACCCCACCGAGACTAGGTAATCGATGGCGGCGCCCAGGCCGCGCAAAGCATCGACCAGGTCACCGATCGGCCGCTCGTGCATGCGCGCCACGCCGAACAAACGATAGTCGCCACCGCATAGCGCCAGCGCCGCGGTCAACGGCCGGAAGGCGGTGCCGGCGTTGCCGAGAAACAGTTCGGCGGCCTTGACCGGAAACGCGCCACCCGCGCCGGTCACGACGGTCGCGCCGCCCTCCCGCCTCACGGCGATGCCGAGCGTGCGCAAGGCGTCCTGCATGACGCGCGTGTCGTCGGAATCGAGCGGGGCGTGCAGGCGCGTCTCGCCCGAGGCAAGCGCGGCGAGCAGCAGTACGCGATTGGAAATGCTTTTCGATCCGGGCAGCTTGACCGAACCGGCGACGCTGCGTATGGGTTCGAGATCGAGAAATTCCACGGCTGGCACCAGGGCAATCAGGCGGAAAGCGGCGTCATTGCTGCTTCTTCAGCCATTTGTTGCGCGCTGCGCGCGCCCGGGTGAATATCTTTTCCAGCCCGGCCGCGTCGCCCTTCTGCAGCAACTGCTTCACCTCGGCCAACTCGCGCTGATAGCCGGCCAGTTCCTTCAGCACGGCCTTGCGGTTGGCGATACAGATGTCGCGCCACATTTCCGAATGGCTGGAGGCGATGCGGGTGAAATCGCGGAAGCCGCCGGCCGCGTACTCGAACAACTGCTTGCCGTTCGGATGGCGCGCGACCTGGTCCACCAGCGCATAGGACAGCAGATGCGGTAAATGGCTCACCGCGGCGAATACCCGGTCATGTTCGGCTGGCTGCATGCGACAAAGCCTGGCGCCGCACAAGCGCCAGGCAGCGCGCACCCTGCGAATGGTGCGCTCGCTATTCTCGGGCAGCGGGGTCAGCACCACCTTGCGCTCGCGGTACAGATCGGCACGGGCCGCTGCCACACCGCTGTGCTCGGCACCCGCGATCGGGTGGCCGGGCACGAACTGGGCCGCGCGGCCCTTGAGCAGGCGGTAGGCGAGCGCAACCACATCCTGCTTGGTGCTCCCGCCATCGGTCACGACCGTGCCCGCCCCCAAATGCGGGGCGATGGCGCCCATGACTGCTCCCATCTGGCCGACCGGCGTCGCGATCAGCACCAGATCGGCTTCAGCCACGACAGCCGGGTCGTTGCATGCTTCGTCGATGACACCGAGTTTGAGCGCGCGCTCGATATTGGCCGGGTTGCGGCCCAGACCGATGACGCGCTTCGCCGCGCCGGCCGCCTTGAGCCCGAGCGCAAACGAGCCGCCGATCAAACCGACACCGAAGATGACTACCGTATCGAGGCGGGACGCTGCCACGCGCTCAGCCCTTCTGCACTGCTTCCAGCGCCTCGAGGAAGCGCGCATTCTCGCTCGGCAATCCGACGGTCACGCGCAAATGGTCGGGCATGCCGTAACCGGCCAGGGGACGCACAATCACGCTTAGCCTTAAGAGCTTCTGGAACACCGCGCCTGCCTGGCTCTGGCCGCCCGAGAACGGGATTGCGACAGTAAGGAAGTTGCCATGCGAGGGAATCCAGGAAAGACCCAGCCGCTTGCATCCCTCGATGAGCTGTTGCATGCCCGCGAGGTTGAGTTCAAAGCTGTCGCGCAGGAAGTCATGGTCATCGAGCGCGGCAACGGCAGCGACGAGCGCGAGATTATTGACGTTGAACGGCTGGCGCACCCGGTTGAGCAGGTCCGCGACCTCCGCCTGGCACACCGCGTAGCCCACGCGCAGGCCTGCAAGCCCATAGACCTTGGAGAAGGTGCGCGTCACGATCAGGTTGGGGAAACGCGCGACCCAGGCGATGCTCGGGCAGCGCAGAGCCGGATCGAGATACTCGTTATAGGCCTCGTCCAGCACGATGACGACCGTCTTCGGCGCCCGGCGCAGGAACGACTCCAACTGTGCCGCGTCGAGCATGGTACCGGTCGGATTGTTCGGATTGGCGATGAACACCACGCGGGTATCGGGCCGGATCGCGGCCAGCATCGCCTCGAGGTCGTGGCCGAAGTTCTTCGCTGGCACGACGATGCCCTGCGCCCCGCGCGCCTGCGTGGCCAGCGGGTAGACGGCAAAAGCGTGCTGCGAATAGACGGCCGAGCAGCCGGGCGCAAGAAACGCCATGCCCGTGAGCTCGAGCACGTCGTTCGAGCCGTTGCCAAGAACGATCTGCTGCATCGGCACGCCGTGCCGCGCCGAGAGCGCGCGCGTGAGCGCGAAACCGTCCGGATAGCGCGACAGTTCCGGCAACGCCGCTGCGATCGCGGCGAGCGCTTTCGGCGACGCCCCTCGCGGGTTCTCGTTCGAAGCCAGCTTCACGATCGAGCGCTCGTCCAGGCCGAACTCGCGCGCAAGTTCGGTGATCGGCTTGCCTGGTTGATAGGGCGCGATGGCGCGCACATGCGCAGGTGACAGTTCGCACAGGTTCATGATGTCCGACATGATAGTGGGAGCGGCCGCTGCTATCCTGAAGCGCTAAAGCACCGCAGCAGGATAGGAACCGAGGATTTTCAGGAACGGCGCGAGCTTTTCCAGCTCGGCCAGCGCCTTGGCCACCTTGGGATCCTGGCGATGGCCCTGCACATCGACGTAGAACATGTATTCCCAGCGCCCGGTGCGCGCCGGTCGCGACTCCAGCCGGCTCATGCTCACGCCGTGCCTGGCGATGGGCGTCAGCAGCGCGTGCACCGCGCCGGGCCGGTTGGGCGCCGACATGACGATGGAAGTCAGGTCCTTGCCCGAGGGTGCGGCGTCGTGGTCGCCGAGCACCAGGAAGCGCGTGGTGTTGTTCGGATCGTCCTCGATATTCCTCGCCACCAGCTTGAGGCCGTGGCGCTGGACGGCGATATCGCCGGCGATGGCTGCCGCGCCCGCCTCCTGCGCCGCCAGGCGCGCCGCCTCGGAATTGCTCGCCGCGGGAATGCGCTCGGCATCGGGCAGCTTGCGGCTCAACCACTGGTTGCACTGCGCCAGCGATTGCGGATGGGAATAGACGCGTACGATTTTTTTCAGCGAATCCGACTTGGACATCAGGTTCTGGCGCACGCGCAGCACCGTCTCGGCGCAGATCTTGAGCGGCGTGCTGAGCAGCAGGTCGTGCGTCCTGCCGATCGCCCCTTCGCTCGAATTCTCCACCGGCACTACGCCGTAATTGACGCCGCCGGTCTCGGCCTGACGGAACACCTCGTCGATGGAACCGCAGGGCTGCGCGCGCACGCTGCTGCCAAAAACTTTCATTACCGCCATCTCGCTGAAGGTGCCGGCGGGGCCCAGATAGGACACCGCCAGCGGTTGCTCCAGCGCGCGGCAGGCGGAAATGATTTCCGCATACACCCGGGCGAGCGCTTCCTTGCCGAGCGGACCGGCGTTCTTTTCGAGCATCCGGCGCAGCACCTGGGCTTCGCGCTCCGGCCGGTACACCTTGTTCCCCTGTTTGAGCTTGCCCACCGCAGCGGCAAGCGCGGCGCGCTCGTTCAGAGCCCGCAGCAGGCGCTCATCGAGCGCATCGATTCGCGCGCGTAGCTTGGCCAGGTCCTTTTTCACGCCGGCGTCAATCCCGCAGCGGCAGATAGCGCACCGCGAGCACGCCGCCGATCTTGGCCAGTTGCGCCACCAGGTCGGGCGTCGCCGCGCTATCCACATCGACCAGGGTGTAAGCCATCTCCCCCTTGGACTTATTCAGCATGTTGTGGATGTTCAAGCCCGCCTTGGCGATGATGGTGGAAATCTGCGCCACCATATTGGGCACGTTGGCGTTGGCGATGGCAACACGGTAAGGCGATTCGCGCGGCATGATCATGTCCGGAAAATTGACCGCATTGGACACATTGCCATGCTCGAGGTATTCGCGCACCTGGTCCGCCACCATCACCGCGCAATTATCCTCGGCTTCGCGCGTGGAGGCCCCTAGGTGCGGCAGCGCGATCACGCCGGGTTCGCCGGCAAGCCGGCTGTCGGGAAAATCGGTGACGTAATACTTCAGCTTGTGCGCGGCGAGCGCCTGCACCACGGCCGCGCTGTCGACAATGCCTTCGCGCGAGAAGTTCAGCAGGATGGTGCCGGAACGCACCAACTCCAGGTTTTTCGCGTTCACCAGATTGCGCGTCTGCGGCAGGAGCGGCACGTGCAGTGTGACAAAATGGCTGGCCTTCAGCACCTCGTCGATGGATTGGGCTTTCTTCACCTGCGCCGGCAGGCTCCAGGCGGCATCCACCGTGATCTCCGGATCATAGCCGAGAACGTTCATGCCCAGATGGATCGCCGCGTCTGCGACCAGACTCCCGATCTTGCCCAGGCCGATGACCCCGAGCGTATGCCGCGGCAGCTCCGTGCCGGCAAATTGCTTCTTGCCCTCCTCGACGCGTTTCGCCAGCGCCTCGTCCCCGCCGCTGATGGCGCGCACGAATTCGAGCGCCGGCGCAAGATTGCGCGCAGCGATCAGCATGCCCGCGAGCACCAGTTCCTTCACCGCGTTGGCGTTGGCGCCAGGCGCATTGAACACCGGCACGCCGCGCTCGCTCATCGCCTTCACCGGGATGTTGTTGGTGCCGGCGCCGGCGCGGCCGATTGCCTTCACCGAAGCGGCAATTTTCATCTCGTGCAGATCCTGCGAACGCAGCAGGATGGCGTCGGGGTGCGCCGCTTCCTTGTCGATGTGATAGCGCTCGGCAGGAAGGCGCTTCAGCCCGACCTGGGAGATGTTGTTCAGCACCAGTATTGCAAAAGGTTTGCGTTCAGGCATGCTTGGCCTCGAATTCGCGCAGGTACGCGACCAGTTGCTTCACCCCTTCGATGGGCATGGCGTTGTAGATCGAGGCGCGCATGCCGCCGACCGAGCGATGGCCCTTTAATTGCACCATACCGTTCGCTTTCGCCCCCTTGAGGAACTCCTCGTCCAGCGCCTCGTTCTTGAGCTTGAACGGCACGTTCATGCGCGAGCGGTCGCGCGGCTCGACCGGGCTGACGAAGAATTTGCTCTGGTCGAGGTAGTCGTACAAGAGCTTGGCCTTGGCGATGTTGCGCCGTTCGATCCCGGCCAGGCCGCCCTCGCCTATCAGCCACTTGAACACCAGCCCGGCGACATAGATCGCATAGGTCGGCGGCGTATTGAGCATGGAATCGGCTTCGGCCTGCTGCTTGTAATCGAAAGCCGACGGGGTGAACGCCGCGGCCTGGCCGATCAGGTCGTCGCGCACGATCACCAGCGTCAGTCCCGCCGGCCCGATGTTCTTCTGCGCCCCGCCGTAGATCAATCCGTATCTCGCGACATCCACCGGACGCGACAGGAGATGCGAGGACATGTCCGCCACCAGCGGCACCGCGCCGGTGTCGGGCACCCAGTGGTACTCCAGGCCGCCTATGGTCTCGTTCGAACAGATGTGGACGTAGCCCGCCTGAGGGGAGAGCTTCCAGCTCTGCTGCGGCGGAATATAAGTGAACATCCTGTCCTCGCTCGACGCGGCAACATTCACGCTGCAGTATTTCTTCGCTTCCTTGATCGACTTTTTCGACCATTCCCCGGTATTGACGTAGTCGGCCACGCTCCTGCCGCGCAGCAGGTTCATCGGCACGACGGCGTTCTCGGCGATCGCCCCTCCCTGCAGAAACAGCACCTTGTAGTTGGCCGGCACGGCCAGCAGTTGGCGCAGGTCTTTCTCCGCCTCGGCGTGAATCGAAACGAACTCCTTGCCGCGGTGGCTCATTTCCATCACCGACATGCCGCTTCCATGCCAGTCGAGCATCTCCGCGGCAGCCTGCTGCAGCACCGTCTCTGGCAATACCGCCGGACCGGCGCTGAAATTAAACACTCGTGCCATGATTATCCTTTCGCATGGGAAACGCGTAATGGATGGCGTTCCGCGTCACTCGCCTTCGGTAATGTCTTTCCCCTCGCCATTGCCATTGCTGGCGCCGGTGTCTTCGTCGGACTCCAGCACTTTTTCGATGCCGGCCAGCCGCGTGCCCGCATCCAGGTTGATCAACGTCACCCCCTGGGTCGAGCGACCCTGTTCGCGGATCTGCGCCACCTTGGTGCGGATGACCACGCCACCGCTGGAAACCAGCATTACCTCATCCTTCTCCTCCACCAGCACCGCGCCGACGAGACTGCCATTGCGTTCGCCGGTATGGATCGCGATCATGCCCTTGGTGCCGCGGCCATGCCGAGTGTACTCGGAAATCGGCGTGCGCTTGCCGAAGCCGTTTTCGGTGGCGGTAAGCACGGTCTGGCTTTCGTTCTCGGCCACCAGCATCGAGATCATGCGCTGGCCCTCGTCCAGCATCATGCCGCGCACGCCGCGCGTCGCGCGCCCGGTGGGCCGCACGTCGTATTCCTCGAAGCGCACCGCCTTGCCGGCATCGGAGAACAGCATGACGTCGTGCTTGCCATCGGTGATGGCCACGCCGATGAGAAAATCGCCCTCGTCCAGTTCCACCGCGATGATACCCTTGCCGCGCGGATTGGCAAAAGCCGAGAGCGGGGTTTTCTTCACCGTTCCCTGCGCCGTGGCCATGAAAATGTAATGTCCGTCGTCGAACTGCTTCACTGGCAGGATGGCGGTGATCTTCTCGTCTTCCATCAGCGGGAACATGTTGACGATCGGCTTGCCGCGGCTGGTGCGGCTGCCCTGCGGCACCCGGTAGACCTTGACCCAGTACACGCGGCCGCGGCTGGAGAAGCACAGGATGTAATCGTGGGTGTTGGCGATGAACAGCCGCTCGATGAAATCGTCTTCCTTGGTCGCGGCCGCCTGCCTGCCGCGTCCGCCGCGGCGCTGCGCGCTGTAGTCGGCGAGCGGCTGCGACTTGATGTAGCCGGTGTGCGACAGTGTCACCACCATGTCCGCCGGAGTGATCAGATCCTCGTCGTCGAGGTCCTGCGGATTGTTCTCGATCTCGCTCTTCCTCTTGTCACCGTACTGCTGCTTGATCGCGTTCATTTCGTTGACGATGATGGCGCTGATGCGCGCGGGCTTGGCCAGTATGTCGAGGAAATCTGTGATCTGCAGCAGCACCTCCTTATATTCGGCCACGATCTTGTCCTGCTCCAGGCCGGTGAGTCGCTGCAGCCGCATTTCCAGGATCGCCTGCGCCTGCGCGTCGGACAGGTGGTAGCCGCCCTCGACCAGGCCGAAATCCGCGGCGAGCCCGTCGGGGCGCGAGGCGTCCGCCGCGGCACGGGCGAGCATCTCCGCCACCAGCTGCGAACGCCAGGCTCTCGCCATCAGCGCCAGCTTGGCTTCGGGCGGCGTCTGCGACTGCTTGATCAGGGCGATGATCTCGTCGACGTTCGAGAGCGCCACCGCCAGACCTTCGAGGATATGGCCGCGCTCGCGCGCCTTGCGCAACTCGTAAACGGTGCGCCGCGTCACCACCTCGCGCCGGTGCGCGAGGAACGCATCGAGCATCTGCTTCAAGTTCAGCAGACGCGGCTGGCCGTCGACCAGGGCCACCATATTGATGCCGAAAGTGTCCTGCAACTGGGTCTGCTTGTACAGGTTGTTGAGCACCACTTCGGGCAACTCGCCGCGCTTCAATTCGAACACCATGCGCATGCCCGACTTGTCCGACTCGTCGCGGATTTCGCTGATGCCCTCCAGTTTCTTCTCGTTCACCAGCTCGGCGATGCGCTCGAGCAGGCTCTTCTTGTTGACCTGGTAGGGCAGCTCGTCGACGATGATGGACTGACGATTGCCCTTCTCCATGTCTTCGAAATGGGTGCGCGCGCGCATGATCAGGCGGCCGCGGCCGGTGCGGTAGCCCTGGTGCACGCCGGCCACGCCGTAAATGATGCCGGCCGTGGGGAAATCCGGCGCCGGGATGATTTCGATCAGATCGTCGATGCTGATGTCGGGGTTGCCAAGCAGCGCCAGCCCCGCGTCCACGACCTCGACCAGATTGTGCGGCGGGATGTTGGTCGCCATGCCGACGGCGATTCCCGACGACCCGTTTATCAGCAGGTTGGGTATGCGGGTCGGCAGCGCCGTCGGCTCTTGTTCCTTGCCATCGTAATTCGGAACGAAATCGACGGTTTCCTTGTCGATATCGGCCAGCATCTCCGAGGAAATGCGCTCCAGGCGGCACTCGGTGTAGCGGTAGGCCGCGGCCGAATCACCGTCGATGGAGCCGAAGTTGCCCTGGCCGTCGATGAGCGTGTAGCGCATGGAAAAGTCCTGCGCCATGCGCACCAGCGCTTCATAGGTGGCCGAATCGCCATGCGGGTGATACTTGCCCAGCACCTCTCCAACGATGCGCGCGCATTTGACGTAAGGCCGGTTCCAGACGTTGTTCGATTCGTGCATCGCAAACAGCACGCGGCGGTGCACCGGCTTCAAACCATCGCGTACGTCCGGCAGGGCCCGCCCCACGATCACGCTCATGGCGTAATCGAGATAGGAGCGCCGCATTTCTTCTTCGATGCTTACCGGCAGGGTTTCTTTGGCGAACTGTTCCATGAAGAGCGAATTATCTAAGAGTTTGCAACAAAATCGGAGCGTCTAAAGGGGTGGCCCCTGTTCGTTACCGCTCCAAAAAAAGTGCCGCAAATCGCGGCTGAAAAAAGCATTGAAGTTTAGCACGCGAATAGGCCCTCTGACCACTTAAACAGACGGGTTCGGCCGCGCTGCCCGGCCCCGCGTTTTACCCCGGTCCCGGGTTCCACTGTATGATGGCCGCGGCGTCGAAGACGCCACGCCCCCGGGCGGCGCATGTTGCGATGGTTCCCGCCTGCGGGCCCGACCGGTACACAATTTGATCAATGTTCAAGACCTGTCAAAGCAGAGGTCGCGAAGAAATAATTTTGCGGTTTTTATGTTCTCCTTTACGTTAGAGTTTTCTTGCGTCCGGCTAGTCCGGCTTAGGGCAAATGGCTGAGCTCGAGGCTGTAGACACGCTGATCGACGCGCGCTGGATAATCCCGGTCAACCCGGCCAAGCGCGTGCTCGACGACCATAGCGTCGCCGTGCGCGACGGGCGCATCGTCGCCGTGCTGCCCCGGGCGCGGGCGCAGGCCGCCTACATTGCGGCCGAGCGCGTATCCTTGCCCAAGCACGCGCTGATCCCCGGCATGGTCAACCTGCACACCCACGCCTCCATGGCGCTGATGCGGGGTCTCGCCGACGACATGCCGCTGATGCAATGGCTGCAGGACCGCATCTGGCCGGCCGAGGCGAAGCACGTTTCGCCGCAGTTCGTCTACGACGGCACCTTGCTCGCCTGCGCCGAGATGCTGCTCGGCGGCATCACCTGCTTCAACGAGATGTATTTCTATCCCGCCGAGGCCGCGCGGGCTGCGCTCGATTTGGGCATGCGCGCAGCGCTGGGCCTGATCGTCATCGATATTCCCAGCGCCTATGCCACCGACGCCGATGACTACGTGACCAAGGGCCTGGCCCTGCGCGATGCGCTGCGCGAGCAACCGCTACTGTCTTTCTGCATGGCGCCGCACGCGCCCTATAGCGTAAGCGACAAGACCTTTTCCCGGCTGATCACTTTGGCCGAGGAACTCGATCTGCCGGTGCATATGCATGTGCACGAAACCGAGGACGAGATCGAGCGCAGCCTCGCCCAGCACGGGGCGCGGCCGCTGGAACGGCTGCGCCGCCTGGGACTGGTCGGCCCGAATCTGATCGCGGTGCATGCGATACACCTCACGCATGAGGAAATCGAGCTCCTCGTGCAAAATGGCAGCTCGGTCGCGCACTGCCCTTCATCCAATCTCAAATTCGCCAATGGCTTTGCGCCGGTCGCGCGCATGGTGGCAGAGGGCGTCAACATCGGCCTGGGAACGGACGGCCCCGCCAGCAACAACCGCCTCGACCTGTTCCAGGAAATGCGCCAGGCGGCGCTGCTCGCCAAGGCGGTCGGCGCCGACGCGCGCGCCCTGCCCGCCCATCAAGCCCTGTCCATGGCCACGCTGGATGGCGCACGCGCGCTGCGCCTGGACCACGCGATAGGGTCGATCGAACCCGGCAAATTTGCCGACCTGACGGCGGTCGAGTTCACGGCGCCCGGCATGCTTCCCTGTTACGACCCGATCTCGCATATCGTCTATGCCGCCAGCCGCGAAAACGTCAGCCACGTCTGGGTCGCCGGCCGGCTGTTGGTCGAAAACCGGGCATTGAAAACGCCTCCGAAAAATAACCTGGAAAACCTTGCCGTTTTGTGGCAGAATAGGCTATCAATGGAAACAAAGGCTTAACCAAGGCCCGTAGCAAAGTTTTCACGGCGGAATACGATCGAACTCTATTGAGAGGAAAACATGAACAAATCAGCAAAACAATTCGGGCTGGTTCTTGCCGCCGCGCTTGCGCTCGGCATGGGAGCAAACACCGCTATTGCGCAGGTGGCAGAAGGCTATTGGGGCTCGAGCGGCATGTATGTCAAGAACGCCACCGGACTTTGCTGGCACGCGGGCTACTGGACCCCCGCCATGGCGACCGTAGAATGCGATCCCGACCTGGTGCCGAAGAAGGCCGCGCCCGCCCCTGCGGCCCCGTACGTTGCGCCTCCTCCCGCACCCACGCCCGCGCCGCCTGCGCCGCCTGCCGCGCCCAAGCCGGTCAGCGAAAAAGTGACCATGGCCGCCGATGCGCACTTCGACTTCGACAAAGCCGTGCTCAAGCCCGAAGGCAAGGCCAAGCTCGACGACCTAGTGGGCAAACTGAAAGCGGTGAACCTGGAAGTGGTCATCGCCATCGGCCACACCGACAGCATCGGCAGCAATGCCTACAACAAGAAACTGTCGCTGCGCCGCGCCGACGCGGTCAAAGCGTACCTGGTGAGCAAAGGCATCCAAGCCAACCGTATTTACACGGAAGGCAAAGGCGAGTCGCAGCCGATCGCCGACAACAAGACCAAGGAAGGCCGTGCCAAGAACCGCCGCGTCGAAATCGAGGTGGTGGGTTCGCGCAGCAAATAAGCTTTCCGTAACCCTTCAAAAGCCCTGCGCGAGCGGGGCTTTTTTATTTCGACGGCCAACAACATGAATGCCGACCCGCAAGAACTGGCCAAATTCAGCGAACTGGCGCACCGCTGGTGGGACCCCACCAGTGAATTCAAGCCGCTGCACCAGATCAATCCCTTGCGCCTGCACTGGATCGATGACACCGCCGAATTGAAGGGCAAATCGGTGCTGGACGTGGGTTGCGGCGGGGGCATTCTCGCCGAAGCCATGGCCGCGCTCGGCGCGCGCGTCAAAGGCATCGATCTGTCCGACAAAGCGCTGAAGGTGGCGCTGCTGCACCTGCTCGAATCCCGTCTTGAGGTGAGCTACGAAGAAATCAGCGCAGAGGAACTGGCGCTGCGCGAGGCCGGACAATACGACGCGCTCACCTGCATGGAAATGCTGGAGCACGTGCCCGATCCGGCCAGCACGGTCGGCGCCTGCGCACAACTGGTCAAGCCGGGCGGACACGTATTCTTCTCCACCATCAACCGCAATCCTAAGTCCTATCTGCTCGCGGTGATCGGCGCCGAATACATCCTGCGCCTGCTGCCGCGCGGCACCCATGATTACGCGAAATTTCTCAAACCCTCGGAACTGGCGCGGTATTGCCGCGCTGCCGGCCTTACGCTGAAGTCGGTGATCGGCATGAGCTACAACCCGCTGACCCGGGTCTACTGGCTAAACCATGACACCAGTGTCAATTACCTGATGCACTGCGTGCGCGATGCCTAAAACCAGCGCGCGGGCGGTGCTGTTCGATCTGGACGGCACGCTCGCCGACACCGCGCCCGACCTGGCGCGGGCGCTAAACCGCGTGCGCGCGGCGCATCATCTGGCGCCCGTGGCCGTTGAAATCGCGCGCCCCTACGCTTCCAGCGGTGCCCGCGGCCTGCTCAAGATTGGATTCGGCCTGGACCCGGGGGACGAGCGCTACGAAGCGCTCAGGCTGCAGTTTCTCGAGTTCTACGCCGCCGGGATCTGCGTCGATACCCGACTCTTCGACGGCATGGCCGAACTGCTCGACCGCCTCGATCAGGACCGCCTGCCCTGGGGCGTGGTGACCAACAAAGCGGAGCGCTTCACCTTGCCCCTGCTCCAGGGCCTGCGTCTGGGCGAACGCGCTGCCTGCGTCGTCGGCGGCGACACCGCAGCCCGCGCGAAGCCGCACCCGGATCCGCTGCTGCACGCCGCGGCGGCGCTGCAACTGCCTCCCTCGGCCTGCCTGTATGTCGGCGATGACCTGCGCGACGTGCAGGCGGCGCGCGCTGCCGGCATGCGGGTGATCGCGGCGAAGTACGGGTATCTGGGCGACGGCGGGTCGATCGAGTCCTGGCAGGCCGATGCCATCATCGAGCATCCGCGCGAAGTGCTCGATTACCTCTGAACCCTTGTTTCCTGCGCGGTTTCGCCCCATATGAGATAATGCACAGGCAGTATGGGATTGGCGGGCGCGTGGCGCGGGGATTATTCCCCGCGCTCGTCACCCTCCACTCCCCACCAGATACCGGGGGCGACCTGGTTTCGACGTGGGTTACAAAGCAGCGCAGTGCATACCGAGGCCCAGCCACCTCGTAAATCCAACTGGAACGCAATAACCGCGAACGACGAACGTTTCGCTCTCGCCGCTTAATACCGGCGAGCTCTGCACCGGTTGGTTCATGGGCCGGGTAACGCAAGTTACAGCAGAGTCATTTACATGAGCTCGCGCGCCGCAGGGTCACTTTGCAGCGCGTCAAAAAATAGGTGACTCGCCGTTTGCCAGCCTGCCGGTTGGCGGGTAAGCGGTCAAATCAAACAACCTGGCTAAGTATGTAGATCTGTCTGTAGAGGACTTGCGGACGGGGGTTCAATTCCCCCCGCCTCCACCATTTCCGCACGGGCTAGCATTAGCCCGTATGAGCCCTCATGGGCTCGTTGGTATCCGAAAGGGTCCGCGAAGCGCCTGAGGGTTTTTTCGTATCAGCGACGACTATCGCCAGCGCGATAAGCCTCCGACGTACTCCTGCGAAGGCTTGCCTCCTCAAAAGCAACTACATCGGAAAGTCGATAACGAACCTGGCCCTGCAGCTTCAAGAAGATTGGACCGATCCCTTCGCTACGCCATCGCTCCAGTGTGCCTTCTGATACCCGCCAGCGCTCGGCGATTTGAGTCTGTGTCCAGAGTTCCAAATAGTTCATGGTCTTCTCCTTCGTAGAACCGTCGAGGGTGACGGCACCTAAACCATGTGACTATGTGACATCGCCAATCGGCGAATTCCAGCCGCTGAAGCCTTTGAAGCCACTATGCCGGCTCCAGATTGTAAGCTGTCACTGAGTTTTTTCGGGCCGACGCTCAAGCAAACCCTGAGCAGTCTTTCGAGAGGCACGAAAGCAGTCGATCAGGAATGTTACGAACGCTACGTTTGGATCGTTCGATGAACCCGCGTCCGCTTGCGCCGCTTGGCAAACGCGTCAACATCACGTTCTTCAGACCGGAGGAAATCGAGAAAGTCGATGCCCCTATATTCGCAAGTTTCCGCCACGCTCAGGAGCGTCAGGTACTCGTCGACGCCTTTTCTCGAAGACGATCCGGCGATCACGTCACGCAGCCGCGCGAATGCCTTGATTGCGTGCTCGGCGTTGTTGTTGTTCCAAGGCACGCCGTCGTGATGCAGGAACGTGAAAAGCGCGCCGCGGTTCTTCAAAAACCGCTGTCTGCATGTTGAGGCCGCCTCACTAGCGAATTGCGATGCGTCGAGAAATCCGAAGAACGTGTCGACGTCGGTCAGGTGCTTCCGGAGGAAACGCGTCTTCAGTCCGCGACGGTCGACGGTCTCCACGATCCGTTTCAGCAAATCCGAGAACGCCAGGGCGATGGACTTCATCTCCTGGTCAAACGGGTTGTCCAGAATCGCGTCGTTGAGATCTCGCATGAGGTGGATCAGGCATTTCTGCTGCGGGCACGGAATGGACTCGTAGGCCGCGTAGAAGTCGGACACCAAGACGCCCCTGAAATCCTTAAGCAGCTCCCGGACGATCTCGGCCTCGCGGCTCTCGGTGAGGACGTAAGCCACGTCGGTCATGTTGGTGAGAACCCAAACGTAGGCGAGGTGCCCCTTAATGTTCGCGCGGGTCTCGTCGGCATGGACGAGATCGCCGCCGACGATCCGTTCCAGGATTTTTCTCTTCGCGAATGAATAGCGTTCGGTGGCTTTGATTTTGAAATTGTTCAGCGTACTCCGCACCAGACTGAAGCCGAACAGCCGGTTCAGGCTGTGCTGCATGGTGAGTTGCGGGACGCGCAGGCCCACGACGTGGTAGACGAAATAGGCGACGACGTTCCATCCCCATTTCCGCCCGAGCAGTTTCCATCCGTCCAGGCCATACTCGCGTCCGCAACTCCGGCAGCGGTAGGCCTGGAACTCGTACCGGACTATCCGCCGTTTCACGCTGTCCCTGCCGAAGACCATGTCCTCAACGGACCGCGTCAGAAGCCTGCTTTTTCTCCGCCAGCGTTTGCCGCAGTAAGGGCACGAGGCAGGGGGGGTGGCCACGACGGTCTTTTCCGCCTTCCTCCGGCACCGGCTTGTCCGCTTCGGCGATTTCGGGTTCGGCCTCGCTTCCGTTCCCGTTCGCACGAAAACCCGGTCCCGCTGGTAGTTCCAGTACGCCGCCTCGTTGATCTTCTCCATATCAGGCAGAGGGCTTTTGAAGGCCCGCCATTTCGACAGGATGTTCCTGCCAAGTTCTTCGGCATGGACCACCTCCGGAACGGCCCCCGGTTCGCCGGCAGGAACTTCCGGCGACAGGAGCCGGACAATGGTCCGTGCGACGAGGCTCAGGGCCTCGCAGTCGTCCGCGTTGTAGGCGATCAGCCTGTCCCGCAGGCCGGCGTCCCGCGACTCTTCCCATCGGGAACGCCACGAGACCGACAGGAGCCCCGTGGCCGAAGGATCCGACCACTCGAACCCGAGAAAGCGGGCGATTTCTTTGAGTCCGTTGGAATACGCGGGGAAGTAGATCCGGGCGTAAATCACGGCAAGAACGTTTGTTGCGGACGCGATGGCCGTCGCCGCGGCGGAATGCTCCGGTGGCGCGCCGTGCCGCTCGCACATTTTTTTGAGAAACGTTTTCTCAAAACTGCCGTAATGCAGCAGCGTCGGCCGGTCGGCTTCCGACAGGATGCCCAAGAATACCTCCCAGACACGCTTCTCGTCGGCCGGCGAGTCGGCCCAGAGCGACCGGTGCTCCGTGCCGTCCGGTCCCTCCACGCGGACGCCTACGAGGTAGTAGAAATCGCGATCGGGGAGCCCCTCGACGTCGAGGAACACCGGAGTGCCCTCCATGGGCAGTTCCGGATTTCCGACGACATGGATTTTCCGCTCGCGAATGGCAAGGGCCTTCAAGGCGTGGTGGTACCGTTCGGGCCTTGCCGCCAGGCGCTTGGAACGCCGGCGCGGACGGAAGGTGTATGCCAGTTGGGATACAGTGAAGATGCCTTTACCTCTGTACTTTGCCCGTTCCTTCCCGGTCAGATTGGAAAGAAGGCTGAGCTCGTCTTTCCCTACCGCGTCCTTCCTGCACCGGTCATGGAACCCGCATTCGGGACAATGCCGGTTGACGACCTTGTCCGGTGGAGAGACGGCGGACAGCAGGGATGCAACTTGGGCGACTTTTCTATGCACGGCGCGCGACAACGCGGCGGCATTCACCGAAAGCGTCGCCTGTTTCTCGCCGTGCACGATTTTCGCCGTTCCGGTTTTCGTACCCAAAGCCTTCGCGAGTGAGAGCGCCTCGAACGCCGCTATGGTTTTGTCGGAAGCGGACAGCCTGTTGTGCGCCACGAAACGGATAGGCACGAATCGGGACGGTGCCCCCGTCTGCGGGATCCGCTGGATCAGCGCGACCTCGGCTTCCCATCCTTGGGCTCGTACGGTTTCGCCCACGGAAAACCGCCAAGACTCGTGTTTCCACAGACCGGGGTCCGGAGACCCGATGCCCGTGCTCGCCTCTTGGGCGGTCAGCTTCCGGATGCCCTCGCGCCGGTAGGATTCCTCCCTCGCGGCGGCCCATGCGGAGTATTCGGTGCCTGCTGGGAGTTCCCCCTCGGACAGCAGATAGCACTTAACGGGGCAGGCCAGGAACGCCTCCAGCAAACGCGATGTGACCACGCTTCGCCGATTATCGTCAGGCAGCGATAAACCCCGGCAATTTGGAAGCCTTCAGATCGAAGGTCGCCGTCGCTCGACATCCAAGCCGTCGGTTTTGGGCACCGATCAGACAATCAGCGAAATCGGCAGTCGTATCCTTCCAGATGAAAAGAGCCTCCTCGATGGCCGGTTCATCCTCGAATCGAACATCGGTCGCATCGAGCAAGCCCGAGATAGCTTCAATGATCAGATTCTTCGGCAGGTTGTATCGGCTACGCAGCACCCATTCGGTTTCCAGGAGAACCAGCTGGCTTACGAAAACGCGGCCCCCTGCCGCGACTTCACGCTTGATCAGCTTGCGTGCCTTCTCAAACTGAGCTTCGTCATCCCGAACCAGAAAGCGAACGAAAACATTGGTATCGACTCCCAGCATCACCGCGACAACTGCTCGACCGGAACGGGCTTGCGACCCTTCTTGTGTAACACGCCCGCCAGTTCGGTGACGCTCTTGGTCTTCACCCGCATGACTACTGTGGCATCTGGCATCAACGTGAACGTCATCCGATCTCCGGCCTTCATGGAAAGACTATCCCGAATTTCCTTGGGAATCGTTGTTTGACCCTTGCTAGTAAGCGTGGCGTCGTTTGACATTACTGCCTCCTTTTGTCCTTACGATCTACATTATAGTAAGGGGATTGATTTCTGGCAATATCTTGGGACTTGTTATCTGGACGGCTGCTATCCGGCGACAGTCCTGACTGTCTGTGGCCGGGTGCCGAAGTAGGCCCACCTAGCGCCAGCGGCCGGTATAGCGACCATGCGGACTGTGGTTCGATTCCCAAATGCGGAATCGAACTGATAAACTGGCGGCAGTGTTCGAGGCAATCTTCGCAGCGGGCAAGGGCCGGTATTCAGAGAGAAAATCGAGCTTTTCCGCGCCAGTTAGCACGAACACGAACCCTGCATAACCGGTTCAATTTGAGCGGTTAGTACGGGGCAGCCGCCCCACCACCAATTCGCAGTTCGGTCTAGACCACTCTAGACCACGGAAAACCCATGTTAATCATGGGTTTTTTCGTTTTTACCACCCTTATTTTTTTCGCCAGTCGACGGCAGGCTAACATCCCCATATTAGGGCTGATAATCCCCAATATGGGGAACAGAAGTGTTCATTTATGTTCCTTGATTTTCCCCATATTAGGGCCGATAATCCCCAATATGGGGAACGATAAGTCTGTCTCAATTTCGGATGTCCTATTTTCGGGGGTTCAGCAACGCGTGCTCGGCTTGCTGTTTGGCCAGCCTGATCGCTCGTTCTACGCCAATGAAATCGAAAAGCTGGCAATGACCGGGCGGGGAGCATTGGAGCGGGAATTGAAGCGATTGACCGCCTCCGGTTTGATCACCATGACGGTTATCGGGCGACAGAAGCATTTTCAGTCCAACCGGAATTCACCGATCTTCCAGGAACTCAGAGGAATCACCCTCAAGACCTTTGGCTTGTCCGATGTCCTGCGTCTCGCACTGTCGAAATACGCGGACGCGATTCGCTTCGCCTTCATCTATGGCTCGGTAGCCAAAGGGATGGACACGGCGACCAGCGACATCGATGTCATGGTCGTTGCCGAAGACCTAAGCTATACCGACCTTTTTGAAGCGCTAACGAAAGCGGAAGAAACGTTAGGACGCAAGGTGAATCCCACTCTTTACTCACCAGAAGATTTCCTTAAGAAGATCGAGGGCGACAATCATTTCGTTACGCGCGTTCTCAATCAGCCAAGAATTGCTCTCTTAGGTAACGAGGATGACATCCGCTCAGGAAAATCTGCAAAACCTGCAGAAGATCGGCAAGCTCAAGGCTGAGCCGTCCGACCAGGTCGAGTTCGACGGCCTGTTAAGGTCAGCGAAGCGCAAATTGCCGGACGCCGAGAACGAGACGCTTTCTGCCGACAGTCGTTTCATTCTCGCTTACGATGCCGCCCATTCGCTTGCGCTGGCTGCTCTGCGCTGGCATGGCTTCCGCTCAGAAAATCGCTATATCGTTTTTCAGGCTCTCGCTCACACCGTTTCCTTCCCCACAGAAAAGTGGCGCTTCCTGGATCACTGCCACCATAAGCGCAATGTTGCTCTCTATGACGGGGGTTACTTCGAAGATGAGCAGTTGATCAAAGATCTCATTGCCGTAACCAAAGAACTACAGGCGGCAGTCGAGGCTTTGGGACCAGTCAACTCCTGAGCGGAGCCATATCGATCTGGATATCGTTGATTGATGTTGAAACTAATCCCGCGCGCCCAGCCACCAGGAATGTGGGATAACTTTGAGGGTAACTCGGAAAATTTGAAAACGTAGATCGGCCATCCATGCGGGTTTCGGCGTGTTATTCGGTAGCCCCCGCCAAACTCCTGTCCGGTCTGGACCACTCTAGACCACTCAAGGCCCATGATTCTTATGGGCTTTTTTCTTGTCCCAGTTTTCTCGACGTTAGTCTATGGTGGTCCTGGTTTGGCCTGATTTGGACACCATTTCGGCACAACTGCGTCACAGCTTTTTGTGTCCTGCCGTGATTGACTGGATTACGGCTGTTATTCCCTGCGCGCACCCCGAGCCAATTCGTGGCGGGCGCGTTCTTTCCGTTTCGAAGGACGGCGTGATCGAGTGGGAAATGGTCAAAGCACAGTCGGTTGCCGGCCCAAGCACCTGCGGGTCCGCGGCGTTTCGTCAGGATCGGCTCAGTTGAGGGTGGCAACGATTTGCCGGATCTGCTCCGGCGTGTGCTCGCCTGCAAGCGGCGTTCCCGGGATCAAATATTTGCCCATGGCGAGCGGCCCGATCACGACCGGCTCGAAACCGATCTCGCGCACCAGGCTCGACACCGTCGCGACGGCGTTCGCATCATCGCCCGCCATCGGCATCCCGGTACGCTCGCCTTGGCGATGCGCAGCCTCCGGCAGCCTCGTGGAACCGATCGCATTGAAGGCACGGATGAGGCGCGCCCCTGGCAGCAACTCCGCCGAGGCGAGACCGGCACCCTTTTCCCGGGCCCAGGTCGCAATCTCGCCGTCGCGCGCGGGAATGGGGTTGCACGCATCGAGCACCACTTTACCTTTGATCAAGTCCGCCAGATCCCGGCCGAGCTGCGGGAGCGCACCGTAAGGTACCGCGATCAGCAGCACATCGCCGAATGCGGCAGCCTCGCGCGGCGTTCCGGCCCGGGCATTGGGCCCGAGGCTTGCTGCCAGTGCTTTATCGTGCGCGAGATCGAGCGACGAGAACATGACTTCGTGCCCGGCTTTCACCCAAAGCCCGCCGAGTGTCCCGCCGAGTCTGCCCGAACCGACGATCCCGATTTTCATTTTTCCCGTCGCGTCGCTCGCGGCGCGTGCGGCGAACGGCAGACCACCCAAGGCAAAAGTTGCCGCGGCAGCCCCAGCGACCTGGAGAAATCCGCGGCGGTTTTGCTTCATGGCGTCATTCGCTGTCATCACAATTCTCCCGAAAACGGTTGTCCGTAAACCAACCGGCGCTGCAAATCGAAACCGCCTTTATTCACTGCGGCTGAGCAACGTACATTAGTCATGCCGTTGCCAATGTGCGAATTCCAGATATTCTTCCCGCAAAACACGCGTTGTCATAGTGGCTACGAAAACGAAATCAGTATAGCGCCATCCTTCTCTTCACCTTCCCCACCCGCAAAAGGGTAGGGAAAACTGCAGTTATCTCCTACAATAGCATCGGGCTGCCCAATCCGATCTGCATAACCAATCGGTTGCGAGGTTTCGGGCCGGGTCAAATCGCCGCCACCGTGATCGGCTGCCCGCAACAGAACGCTCGCGCACGGAGATATTTCTGCTACGTGCGGCGGCGTTTCCAACCCATCCCAGGGAGCAAGCGATGTCTCAACCGATCAGCATCCAGTTCACCCGCTTCTCCGCTTTCTACTCGCCGCTCATCGCCACCATCGCCGGTGGGTTCCTCAAACAGGAAGGCTTCGAGCCAAAGTATTCGATCGCTCCGCTTGGCAAATCCGCGATCGCGGGTCTGGCGGACGGCAGCGTGCACGTGGCGCAGTCGGCGCCGTCGCAGGGATTTGCCTCCTTGGAGAAGGGCGAATTGCCACGCGCCGTCCATTTCGCCCAGATCAACGAAAAGGACGGTTTCTTCATCACCGCCCGCAGGCCTGACCCGAAATTCACCTGGGATAAGCTCAAATCCGGCAAGATACTGGTCGATCACGGCGCCCAGCCGCTCGCCATGTTCAAGTACGCGTGCTTCAACAACGGCCTGGACTGGAAGTCGCTGACTATAGTGGACGCCGGCATCGACACCATGGACCAGGCATTCCGCAACGGCACGGGGGACTACATTCACCAACAGGGGCCGGCGCCGCAGCAGCTCGAGCATGACGGCGTCGGCCACGTGGTCGCTTCAGTGGGAGAGGCGATCGGCCCGCTCGCTTTCTCGAGCCTGGCGGCAACGCGTCAATGGCTGGGCACGGATGAAGCGAGGCGCTTCACACGCGCCTACCGCAAGGTGCGCGCCTGGCTGATCGACACGCCAGCGGCGAAGGTCGCCGAGGTGGAGGCGTCCTTCTTCCCCAACATCCATCGCGACGTGCTGACGCAGACCATTGCGACCTACCAGAAGCTCGGCTGCTGGACGCCGCACGTGGAGATCACGCGCCCCGCCTTCGAGGTGACGTTGGACGTGTTCCAGCACGCGGACCTGATCACTCGCCGTCACAAATACGAGGACGTGATCGCCCAGCCTCCGGCCTGAATGGATGGAAGTCCACACTAAACAATGGCACGTCTTGCGGCTTCACCGAACAATATGGCGCAGAATCTGAACCCCCGGGACGGCATCTTATAATGGAATCTCTAACGTCCATTCAGTCACTGTCGCTGCTCCTGCTGCTGTTGGGAATCGGGCTCGCTTTTTCCCGCATTCGCCTGTCAGGCTGGGTTCTGGGCTGGATACTTCTCACCGGGGCGCTGCTGCTGCAAGGGTTCCGCAGCATGCTGAGCTATTTTTCCGAGCACGGCGGCCTGGATGTCACCATGTACGACGCCGCCAACGACTGGATGGGGCTCGGATTCTCGCTGCTCATCGTCGCCTCAATGCATATGATGCGGGAGGTATTTGCAGCGCACAGACTGGCAGATGAGACCCTCCGCGTTGTCAGCGCCGCCGCCAACGATGCCATCATCATGATGGATAACATGGGGACGGTCGCGGTCTGGAACGAGGCGGCGCGGAGAATTTTTGGCTATAGCGCGCAGGAAGCGCAAAGCAAGAAGCTGAGCGAGCTGATTGTCCCGGAACGCTACCGCACCGATTTCGAACAGGGGTTCAGTCCTTCCGGCAGCGCGGACCGGGGGTCAGTCACGAGCAAACCCATGGAACTTGCAGGGCTACGCAAGGACGGGACGGAAATCATCACCGAGTACTCTCTTTCCAGGTTGGGCATCGACGGAAAACGGTACGTGATCTACATCGTCAGGGACATCACCGAACGCAAGCGGGCGGAAGACGAAATTCACTGGCTCAACCAGAGGCTCGAGCATAGGGTGATGGAACGAACGCGGGAGCTGAAGCGCTCGAATGAGGAACTCGAGGCCTTTTCCTATTCGGTTGCCCATGACTTGCGTGCCCCGCTGAGGAGCATCAACGGCTTCAGCGCCATTCTGGCCGCAGAGTACGCCGGTGCGCTCGACGCCAGAGCCCAAGACTATCTGCAGCGTATCCGGGCAGCGACCAGCCGGATGGGGAATGTCATGGACGACCTGCAGGCGCTGGCCTATACCAGCAGGACCGAGCTGCAGCGGCAGGAGGTCGAGCTGAGCGCCATGGCGCGTGAGGTGGCGGCCAGCCTCGGGGAGAAGGATCCGCAACGCCGGGTCGAATTCGTCATCGCCCCCGGCATGGTGGCGAGCGCCGATCCTGGCCTGATGCGCATCGCCTTGGACAATTTATTCGGAAACGCCTGGAAATTCACCTCGAAGCGGGAGAAAGCGATCATCGAGTTCGGCCTCACAACAGCCGAAGGCAAGCGCGCCTATTTCCTGCGCGACAACGGCATCGGATTCGACCCGGCTTTCAGCGGCAAGCTGTTCGGGCAGTTCCAGCGGTTGCATACGGACACGGAATATGAGGGAGCCGGCATGGGATTGGCGATCGTCGCCCGCGTGATTCGCCGGCACGAGGGACAGATCTGGGCCGAAGGCGCGGTCGAACAGGGCGCCACATTTTATTTCACCCTGGCTTAGAATCTGTTGCAACACGAGGCGATGCGTGCCGTCATGCTCGCCCAATTCAGGGGCTGTTTCAGTCATTCTCCGGCAGTCTCATGGATTGGCTTCCGTCGGCGGTTTCCCGGAACGCCGGGGAGACGCGGTCACGGCACGTCGTTGATATCTCCCGCGGGCCCCTCATGGTGGGGGCGCGGCTCATGCGCCGGCTGAACCGGCGCGCCGCCGACCGGCACCGTCCGGGACAGGAACTCGATCACGGCATCGCCGAAGATGTCGTTGCGGTCTCCGGCCACCATGTGACCTGCGCCGGTGACATTGACATACTCGCTGTGAGGACACAACCTCAGAAAATCCCGGGCACCCTGTTCGCTGAGCAGATCCGAGAGACCGCCCCGAACCAGCAGCGTGGGTAACGTCAGCCTTCTTGAACAGGCTTCGAGACGTTCCCGGCGTTTTTCGAGATCCCGTTTCACGAGACGGAACCGGGGATCCCAGTGCCATCGGTATTTGCCGTCTGCGTCGAGGCGCACGTTCTTGGCCAGACCATCCAGATTTTTCGGGCGTTTGCGGTGAGGCTGATAGTTGGCGATGGCCTCCGCCACCTCTTCCAGAGAACTGAAACCCTCGGGCTTCTGGCTCACGAACGCCCGAATCTTGTTGAACCCCTCGATCTCGATGCGCGGGGCGATATCGACCATGACCAGGGCGGTCGCATCCATGTGATCCTCACCGATGGCTACCAGGCTGGTACCGCCTCCCATGGACGCGCCGACGAGCACCGGGCGCCGCTTGCCGAGCGCGGCGACCACGCATTTCAGATCCTCGACCATGACATCCTGTCCGTAGAGTCCGTCGGGGGCCCAGTCCGAATCCCCATGACCTCGCGCATCGAAGGCGATGGCGTAATAGCCTGCGGCCCCGAGTATTTCGCCGGCCCCCTTCCACGCGTGGCGGGTCTGCGCGCCACCGTGTTGAAGAAGTACCAGCGGCCCGTTCGGGTCACCCCACGCATCCCCGGCTATCCTGACCCCGCCAACGCCATTCCAGAAGTACATCGGCTCGGGGGTTCCCGGAAGTCTGGTACCCGCGCTCATTGCTGGTGTGCGTTGAACCCGCAAGCGCCGGGACCGCCCGGGTTACCGCAGCTTCGGCACGGCGCGGGAAGCTCCGCGTGAGCCGATGCGGCGCCCATGATCGCCGCGAAGGCGGACAGCTTCTTGCGCAATTCGATGCCGTGGCAGCCCGGACACTCGGGCGGAGGAGATGACTTGCGCACCAGGGTTTCGAACTCCCGTCCGCAACAGGCGCATTCGTACTCATATATGGGCATGATGTTTAGGCTCCGGTGAAATGACCTTACCTCTGAAAATCGTCACTCGGTAATGCAAACTATTTGCCGCGTGCGTCCCGCACGACCTTTCTCAGGGCCAGGACGCGCTTGAAACAGTCCGGACAGACGTAGCGGATGCCGCTGCCGAGCTGGTTGCGGGATAAAGGACGCATGGTCGCAGCATCGACCAGGCGCCGGCACTCGGGGCACACCTTGATTTTTGAGGGGTCCTTACCCATTGCTTCGCCCCGATGCGTCGACTAGGTGCGCCTAACGGGATTGCCGTCAGGCGCCTGATTTAGGGGAGCACCAGGGGACGCGCCCCGAAGGTCTCGATCCCCCTTGAGGGGAAAGTCCCCTCGGGGGATGTCCCCTCGTATTGTTCGGTACTTCAACGTTCTCATAGCCGCCTATCTTATCCTTTTCCTGCGCCGTCTGTTTCGTTTGCCGCTCTCATATTTTCCGGTCGATTCGCGCCGAACTGACCGGCGATTTTCCGAATGCAAGCGGTAGCAGTAATATAGGGGTGTACCGGCGTTTTCGACACCCTGTCAGGATGCACAAGGAGCAAGACCATGGCAACCGATACGCTTGCCCGGCTGCAGCTTCCCAAGCGCGCCTTTGCCGTCGTGCTCGCCGGCGGACGCGGCGCGCGCCTGAAACAGCTCACCGACCGCAGGGCAAAACCGGCGGTGTTTTTTGGCGGCAAGTTCCGAATCGTGGATTTCGCCCTGTCCAATTGCCTGAATTCCGGAATCCGGCAGATCGGCATCGCGACCCAATACAAGTCTCACAGCCTGCTGCGCCATCTGCAAAGAGGCTGGTCCTTTCTCAAGACCGAAATGAATGAATTCATCGACCTGTTGCCGGCGCAGCAGCGCATCGATGAAGCGATCTGGTACCGCGGTACCGCGGACGCGATATTCCAGAACCTCGACATCATCCGCGACAGAAGACCGCAGTTCATTGTGATACTGGCGGGCGACCACGTCTACAAAATGGACTATTCGCTGTTGCTCACCGATCACGTCGAACGGGGCGCTCAATGCAGCGTCGCGTGCATCGAAGTTCCCATCGCCGATGCCAGCGGCTTCGGCGTGATGGCGGTCGACAGGTCGCGCCGCATCACCAGCTTTGTGGAAAAGCCCGCCAATCCGCCGTCGATTCCGGGCAAGCCTGACCGCGCGCTCGCCAGCATGGGAATTTACGTATTCAACGCCCAGTACCTGTACGACGCATTGGCGCGCGACCTCGCCGATCCGGTGTCGAGCCACGATTTTGGCAAGAACATCATTCCCCAGGCTGTACGCAGCGGCGAAGCGATGGCGCATCCGTTCCGCGACAGCTGTGTCATGGGCGACGCCACCAAGGAACCGTACTGGCGCGACGTCGGCACCATCGATGCCTACTGGGAAGCCAACATCGACCTGACGGCGGTCGAGCCCTCGCTCGATATGTACGACAAGACCTGGCCCATCTTGACCTATCAGGAACAATTGCCGCCCGCAAAGTTTGTCTTCAATCAGGAGGGTCGCCGCGGGATGGCGCTCGATTCGCTGGTGTCCGGCGGCTGCATCATCTCCGGAGCAACGGTCGAGAGGTCGCTGCTGTTTTCAAATTGCCGCGTCAACTCCTACTGTAAACTGGAGGAAGCCGTACTCTTGCCGGAGGTCAGCGTCGGCCGCCACGCCCGCCTGACACGGGTAGTGATCGACAGGGGCTGCCGCATTCCCGAGGGAATGGTGATCGGCGAAGATCCGGTCGAAGACGCCAGACGGTTCGAACGCACCGAGAAAGGCATCACGCTCATTACGCAGGAAATGCTCGCCCGCCTGGGTTGATGCCAGGCGCCATGCGCGTAATGCGGCTGCGGCGATGTGAAAAGCCTGGCCGAAGGCTCGAGCCAATCAGGGGCCGTTTCAGCAATTCTGAAACGGCCTTTTGGTATTGCTCAAAGCCGGCTCAGCATGGGCCAGAGCGCATCGGCGCCCTGCGCCGCGACAACACGGCCCAGGCGGCTCTGCCAGTAGGTTTCGTTGCCGAACTCGTCCCGCCACGCCCACAGCCGGCGCGTGCTGTAATGAAGATTGTGCTCGCGCGTGTAGCCCATCGCCCCATGCACCTGATGCGCGATTTCCGCGCCCTTGCCGGCGGCTTCGCCCACGCGCGACTTCGCCACCGAAACCGCAAACTCGTCCGGCGCGCGGCGCGATGCCTCGACCGCCGCGTCGGCCGCGGCACTCGAGGCCGCCACCTGCCCGGCCAGCACCGCCAGCATGTGCTGAATCGCCTGAAACTTGGCGATCGGGCGGCCGAACTGAATGCGCTCGTTCGCGTACTGCAACGAGTATTCGAGCGTTCGTTCAAGCGCGCCGGCCATCTGCACGCTGCGGTAGAGCGCGCCCTCGGTTTCAAGACGCGACAGCGCGCCTTCCAGGGGCGCAAGCGCAATCAGCGGTGTGCGCTCGAACCGAAGGAGCGCCCTGGGCTCCCCGGCCAGATTTTTCTCCACACTTCCTGCAGCGCCCGCGGTCGAAACCAGACCCACCATGCCCTTGCCGTCGAGTTCCCCTGCCACCATGGCATGCCCACATACATTGCCCCAGGGCACGCGATGTGCCGTGCCCGACACACTCGCTCCCGTAGCATCCTTTACGAACTTGAGCTGGTCGTTCGTCTGCACCGGTGCCACAGTCAAGCTACCGTCCGGAACCTCGATCCCGGCCGCAGCCAGCAAGCGTCCGGCAAGCATCGTTTCCGCCAGCGGTACCGGCGCCCCATGGTAAGCGCTGCGCCGCAGCGCGAACATCGCATCCTCGAATTCGATGCCCGAGCCGCCGGCCTCTTCCGACAGCGTAGCCCTGGTCAGACCCACCTCCTCCAGCGCCTGCCATAGCGCAGCCGGCCATTTACCCGCTTCGGCGGATTCCCGCACCGGCTTCGGGCAATGCTCGTCGAAAATCCGATCGACCGTTTTCAGCAGATCGTTGCGCATCTCGCTCATCGCAGTCCCAGCCCCCGTGCAATCATTCCGCGCAAGATCTCGCGCGTACCGCCGCGAATGGTGAACCCCGGCGCGCGCAGAATCGTCATGCCCAGCAACTCCGGATAGCTGGCGCCGTCGCCCAGCGCGGGCTCGGTCGGAATCAGGTGGCGAAAGGTCTCGGGCACTTCGCGCTCGAATGTGGTGCCAACGTCCTTGACCAATGCCGCCTCGACGATCGGCTGCGCCCCGCGCTCGAGCATTCCCGCGACCGAGGTCGACATCCGCCTCAGGGTCGCCAGGTGCGCAACGAAACGGCCGATCTCGTTGGCCGAGCGCGCGTCGGGATCCACCCCGATCGCGCGGATGGATTCGAGCAGCAGTTGGTAGGTGCTGAGGAAGCGATCCGGACCGGAACGCTCGAATACCAGTTCACCTGTAACCATCTTCCACCCCATGCCGACACCGCCTAGAATCATGTCATCGGCCACGAAATACTCGTCGAACACCACTTCATTGAAGTCGTGGCCGCCATAGAGGTTATAGATCGGGCGCACGCTAACGCCGGGATGAGAGAGATCGACGATGAACTCGGTCATGCCGGCGTGCCGGTCTTCCTCTTTCGGAGCTGTCCGCGCCAGCGCAATCAGATAATTGGTCCTGTGAGCGTTGCTGGTCCAGACTTTGGTGCCGCTGATCTTCCAGCCGCCTTCGACCTGGGTCGCGCGGGTGCGAACTGCGGCGAGGTCGGAACCGGAGTCAGGCTCGCTCATGCCAATGCTGAAAAAGCAGACCCCAGCGGCGATTTTCGGCAGGATGGTTTGCTTCGCCCGATCGCTGCCGTAACGCAGAATCTGGTGACCGCTTTGCCGGTCGGCAATCCAATGCCCGCCTACGGGCGCGCCTGCGGCGAGCATTTCTTCGGTCACGACGTAGCACTCCAGAGCCGATCGCTCGTGGCCACCGTACTCTCTCGGCCACCTCATGCCGATATAGCCGCGTTCGCCGCATTTGCGGCTGAAGTCCGGGTCAAAGGAAGACCAGGACTTGCGGCTCGGGGTGAACGCCCCCCTGGCCACTTCCTCCGCGATGAATGCGCGCACTTCGCTGCGCAGGGTCTCCGTCGCCGCCGGCATTCGAACCGGATCGAACCTGAATTCGTGCATTTTTCCTCCAACTGAATTCTCGCCGCGATCAACAGAGCCCTCGCCAGGCCCAACCCGGGCAATATATCCGAGACACCCCAGCCGTGCAAAAGATAAAATTCATTCGTAGTATGAAGCGCGCCCTCGGCGACCGACCTGCCGACCGCGCTCGAAATGGCATCTTCGATGCAAGCCCTGGCACAGCACACTCAGGACCAGCATGAAGCCGTTCTTGCATTTTCCGAGAAGCGCAAACCGAAATTCGAGGGCCGTTAAAGCATCCGGCGGCGCCAGATCGCGATTGCCACAGACGCAGCGAGATCGACGGACCAGCTGCAGTGCGCCAGCTTGCTGGATGCCGCGTGGTAGCGATACTCCGATTAAGTCCGTGACGCCGGCGACACGCGAATCTCAGCCGGCGGTTTTCTGGTATAGGCAGTAAAGCAGAGCGCGGCTGCGGCCAGTCAGCCCGGGCGATAATTCGTCCGGCAGGAAGTGCAGCTTGAACGCCCGGATTGCCGCTACCGCGTCGCCAGTGTCATAACCCAGCGCCCGCAATTCCACTATGGCGTCGAACGGCGCCGGCGGCTGCGGAAAAGGCGGATCGCACCAGAGGCCAAATCCGTGATCCGCCAGCGTCTTCCATGGAAAGTAGCGGCTGGGATCGGTCTTTCGCTTCGGCGCAACATCGGCGTGACCCAGAAAATTCGCGGCGGGGATGTGATAGCGCTCCCTGATGTCGGCCAACGGGCGAAGCAAGGCTGAAATCTGGGCGCCGGCAAATGGCTCGTGTCCGTTGTTATCGAGATCGATCCCCAGAGACGCTGAATTGAGATCGGTATCGGCGCCCCATTTCGACTCGCCGGCGTGCCAGGCTCGAGCGCGTTCGTCGACCAGCTGGATGATCGTCCCGTCACGCCCGATCAGATAATGTGCGCTCACGCTTCGCGCGGGACCGGCTAGCGCGCGCAGCGCCTGATCGACCGTGTCATCACTGGTGTGATGAATAACGACGAAGTTTGGCTTCCTTTCGTTGAAATTCGGAGACCCCTGCCAGATTGTCGGAATGCCCGCGCGCTGCGGGATCGGCGCGCACGCCGCGAGCACCAGGGACAGCGCAAGGAGAGATGTGCGAATCAAGGTCATCGTGTGCCGCGTGTCAGGGCCGGAGAGAAATTGTACCGCCGCGCCGGCATACAATAGCGGAAACCGGGAAAAGGAGCGACGCATGGCCGGACCGAAAGAAATCAACGCCGAGCTGATCGGGAGTCTTCCCGATGCAGATCCGGTGATTATGGTGAACCTGCTGCGGCTGCGCGACCGCGCGGCTTACAAGCGCTACAGCGAGCTCGCCATGCCGCTGATCAAGGCGCGCGGCGGCACGGTGCTGTGGGCCGGCAACGGCGAAGCGGTGGCGTTCGGCGACCCCGAGGCCGACCGCTGGGATTACGTGGTATTGGTGCGCTACCCCTCGCGCGCGGCGTTTCTCGACATGGTGCGATCACCCGAATACGCGGCGGCGAACCTGCATCGCGAGCAGGCGGTGGCGAAGCACGTCATCCTTGCCAGCGCCGAGACCTACTCGAAGATAAAGCAGGCGCGCTGAACGGCGCTTAGCGCGTCTGCTCGACTTTCGGGAAAATTCGTTCACATCGCTGGCGATCGAGCGCATCGGCGACGCCGGGTTGGGCGCACCACGCAAGCAGGCGCTCGCCCGCGGTGACGGCATCAGGCGTACGCGCACTCTGGAACCGGTCCCGCAACTGTTTCACCTGCAGCGCAAGCCGTTGCGGCTGAAATTCGGGCGGGCTTTCCAGACGCAACAGCAATTCGAGTTCGAGCAGGCCGTCGCGGCGCGATCCGGCGCCCTGCTCTATCCGCGCCAGGTATTTTCCGGCTGCGACTGCTTCGGTGAGCGCGCCGAGCGCGGCGTCCCGCCGCGCCAGCATTTTTTTCTCCCACGCGGCCGCCAAGGCGGGCAAAGCCGTCCATCGTTCCTGTACCGCCGCCGACTGCGCCTCGACCGACTTCGCCTCCAATGGCGCCGACGCGCCGCCTGAGCACACCAACGCGTCCAGTTCCTCGCACATGCGCTCTTTCGCCGCCAGGGTCTGCCATACCGCGGCTTCGCGGGAACGAACGCGCGCCGACAGCATCGCCTCCAGCGCAGCTCTGCCTTTGGTGAAGCGCGATTCAAGGTCGCGCACATCGGGACTGGATGCGCCGGCCTTCTGTTTCCACTGCTCCTGCAGATCGCGCAGCGCGCGGCGCAATTCCTGATCCTCTTTCCCCACAGCCAGCGCGAGTTGCTCGAGTTGCGCGCACAGTTCCTGCAGCGCGTTGCGATGTTCGTTCTTGCGGCCGTCCTCTTCCTTGCGCTTGCTCTGGCGCGCGTCGAACACGGCGTCGCAAGCGGCGCGAAACTTTGTCCACAGAGCGCGCTCGTCGCGCTGCGCCAGGGGCAACTCCTTTGCCTGGACCTGCCATCGGGCCTGAATCGCCTTGACTTGCGACGGCGCTTCGCGCTCCCCGGCTTTGGCTGAGAGCGCCGCAGCCTCGTCGATCAAAGCCTGACGCCCCGCCTTGGCGCGATCACGCGCTGCCAACAAAGCCTCGCGCAGCGGCGCAAGCGCTGCCTTGAACCGCAGATCGAGCTTTTTCCATGCACCCGGATCGACGCTGCCCAGATCGCCTTCGCGCCACCCGTGGTCGGTATCACGCAGCCAGCGCTCGATCGCACGCCAGTCGACGGGCTCGACGAGCAGGGTTGGCGCGTGCGCCGCCGCCGCGGCGATGAACTCGTCGCGCCGCTTGCGCGCTTTCTTTCGCTGCGCCGCCAGCTCGGAAAAATATCTGGCCGCGGGGGCGTAGGCCTTTTCGCACGCGCCGTCGAAGCGCTCCCACAGCGCCTTGGGCACGTCCGCATGCTGCTGGTCCAGCGCTTTCCACTCGTTGCGCAGTTTCTGCACCTCAAGCGCGAGTTGCGGCGGGTCCAGGGTCTGCTTCGCTGCGGCTTCGGCGCGCTCGCACAACTGCACACGCGCGTTTTGCTGGCCGAACGATTCCCAGCGTTCGAGTTCCACCAGCTGCTGCACCAGGCGGCCCAGCCGCTGCGTGCTCGGCTTCGGCAGCAGACCGGCACCGGCCTTGAACGTCCTGATTTCGTCGGCAGCCGCGCGCGCCGCCTGCACCTGGCCTGCGGCGAGCGCTTGTTCCGCGGTGTGCAGCAGTGTATGGACCTGCTGCCGCGCAGCGTTCGCTTCCTGCCGCGTGGCCTGGATCTGCGCCAGCCGGCGCTGCTCGACCATCGTCATTGCGGCTTCGAAGCGCCGCGTCAGCTCCGGCGTGCGAATCGCCCGATCGAGCGCTTGCCACCGCGTCGGCAGTTCTGCGTGGTCGATCGACGTGCCCGCGGCAAGCTGCTCGCTTTCGACCACCAGCGCCTGCGCGCTGGCAAACGCTCGCAGCTCCCCCTCCCGTAGCGCGATGCGTTGCTCCGCCTGCTCCAGCCTGGCCAGCGCAGAACCGTCGCTGCGTACCTGCCCTTCCCCGCGCAGTGCGGCAAGCTCCGCGCGCATTCCCGCAAGCACATCCGGCGCGGCGCTCGCCGTGCTTCCCAGCGTCTCGATCCATTCGTTGAGCTTGCGCTCGAACTGTGCCCGCCCCCGCTGCTCGCCCTGCTCGCGCTCGAACCGAGCCTGAATGGCCTGGCGTGCAATCTCGCAGCGCGCTAGGCGTTCAGTCTGGCCGCTCATGTCGAGCGCCTGCCAGCGGCGGTTGAGCTCGATCACCGCGGTGAGTATGGGACCGGGCTCGATCGCCAGCGCTTCCAACTGCGCGATGATGGCGTCGGCCTCGGCTTCCTGCGCCAGGCGCTGCTTTATCGCGTCGATCCGCTGCCGTGCCAGCTTGGCCACGCCGTGATCCTTGTTCTTTGCCGCATCGGCGAGCTTGCGCAGGCCGTCGGGCGTGCGCACGCGCTCGGCTGCGGCGATCCGCGTCTCCGCATGCTCTGCACGGAGCGCGAGTTCGACCAGCGCGTCTTCATCGCGAATACCGGCGAGCGCGGCGAGCCGGCGCTCCGCGTCCTGCGTGCGGCGCGCCACTTCAACGCGGATCGCATCGGCGCAACGATCCGCCTCCAGAAGTGCCCGCGCGCCATCGCTGTCCTGCGTTTGCGCAAGCACATTGCCCAGCGCTCGCTCGAGTGCAGGCCGCACCGCAGCGTCGGTTTCCGTTTCCCAGGCGCAGGCGAGAGCGGTCAGATCGGCACAACGGAGCGCCGCGGCGATACGCACCTCCGGCGCCGGGTCTTCCGCGAGCAACCGTGCAAGATCACCCGAATCCGGTGGCAGCGCCTCGATGCCGAGAATACGCTGCGCGGGTTCGGCGTGCTGGTGCAGAGCGGAACGTGAAAACAGGCTGGTGGTCATGGTATCGGTGAGCTTCGGCGGTCAGGCGCAAAAAATTGCAAGGCGATTCAGGCGAGGAATTTCAATCCGAGCCACGCGATGGTAACCAAAAACCGCGTCGTCGGTGGATAATTCGGGTCGGTGAATCCGGATCGTGGCGATCGGCCACGCGGTCGCGCTGCCAGAACACTACCGTCGTCGCCAGGATCAGGAGCAGCAGCACGACGATCTCGACCAGTGCCGCGCCGATTACGCATCCAGCTCGGGATAGCGCCGGAAAATGTCATCGTTGTTGAAGGCAAGCCGCCGCCCGGATGCGATATAGCGCTTAATGCGCGGGCGGGCAAAAACCTCATCGTGCAGCGCGCGCAGGCGGGGGCGGGCGCGCAGCGCTTTCCTGGTTGCCCCCGGGAAGGCATAACGCAGCCCCGCAACCACCTGGGCCATGGACAGATCGACATAGGTCAGCCGGCTGCCAGCCAGCCATTTGTCGCTGTCCGGATTGCGCTCGATCACGCGTTCGAAATAGCCGAGGAACTTCGGCAGCCGATCGGCAAGAAAATCGCGGCTGCGGCGCTTGGCTTCCGGCTTCTGCTCTTCATAGTAAAGTCCGCCGCCGATGGGATGATGGGTATCGTGAATCTCCACCATGAAATCGGCAAGGGTGAGCTGCAGCTGATGCGCCCACAGCCGGCCGCCGACATCGCGCGGCGCAAGGCCGAGCCGCGGGCCAAGAAACAAGAGAATGTTCGCAGTCTGCCCGATGACTCTGCGGCCCGCTTTCAGAAAGGGCGGCGCAAACGGCGGCCGCGCAACCTCGGGGCCGTCGAGGATTTTCATCAGCGCCGGCACGCCGCCGCCCTCCTTGTCCGGCACCAGGGCGACATCACGGTATTCGGCGCCGGCTTGTTCCAGGGCGAGGCGCACAAATTCGCCGCGACCCTGTATGCCGGGCCAGTAATAAAGTTCATAGATCATGCTTGGGCCCCGGAATGAAGTGCGGATTCAGTTTGCTGCAACGCTTGCGACAGACATAGGCTGGCGCGCGGGCCCGGTGGCTAGGCAAGCCTGCCGAAGAAGCGGATCAGCGCGTCCGCCGTCTCCCGTGGCTTCTCGATCCAGAAGAAGTGGGAAGCGTCCGGCAGCAGCACGAGTTGCGCCCCGGGGATGCGGCTCGCAATCAGGCGCGAGTTTTCCGCCGGGATGAGCGGATCGCCTTCGCCTGCGATGACCAGCGTCGGGGCCTTGATCCGCGGCAGGTCGCCGCAGGCGTCGAACGCGTCGATGGCCTTGAGGTGCCCCTGCACCGCGTGCGGCGGGGTGGGGTTCTGGTTAACCAGGTCGTACAGGCCATCGATCACGATCCGCTGGCTCTCACGGAAGCCGGGCATGTAGTACGCCTCCTCCTGCCGCCGGGCGACTTCGCGCGCGTCGACCGTGTCGTTCGGCACCAGCCGCAGCAGTTCGCCGATGCGCTTTTCCGACAGAATCGAGCCGCGGCGGCCGCAGTTGGTGCATCCCAGCGCCAGGCCATGCACCTTCTGCGGGTGCCGCGTGGCAACACGCTGGGCAATCATCCCTCCCATCGATACGCCGAAGACGTGCGCGCGAGGCAAGCCGAGCGCGGCGATCACCCCCGCGCAATCGTCGGCGAAAGCCTCGATGCTGTAGCCGTCCTGCGGTTTGTCGGAATTGCCGGTGCCGCGGTTGTCCATCAGGATCAACTGGAAGCGCTTCGCCAGCGGCTTCAACACGCCCTCCAGCCACACCACGCGGCTGCGGCGAAAGCCGTTGATCATCAACAACGGCGCGCCCTCGCCCCGCAGCTCATAGTCGATGGAGACCGCGCCGGCGTTCAACTTGGGCATAGGTTTCTTGCAGAAGGATCGAGGTGTTTAGCTTGCTGCCAGAATCGGCCGTCAGCCCTTGGCTGCTGGCTGAGCGGCTTTGGCCGCCCCGCCTGCGGGCGCCGCATCCGGCTTCGCCTCGGCCGCGGGCTTGGCTTCGCTCGCGGCAGCCGCGCCGGGCAGCAATGCCTGGCAGTCGGGCGCGACTTCGATTTTCCTGGCGCCGCCGAGATTGACCGCGAGCCCGGCGACGCAATTGGCCTTGTCGATGCCGAGCGCGCGGTCCAGCGCCCCGAGCGCGGCCTCGTTGTTCGGTCCGTGGACAGTCTGACCGATCACGCCGAGACTGGTGAGCGCCGCAGCGCGCGCCTCCGGCTTGCTCGCTTTGGCGTTGACGACAGCCTCCAGGACCCCTGCGAGTTGAGGTTCCATCTTGGCCAGCAGCGTCTTCAGCTTGTCCGCTTCGTGCTGCTGCTGCTCCAGCGCGGTGAACCTGGCTTTTACCGCGTTGACCTCATCCTGCAGCTTCTTGCGTGCCGCTGTCGCCGCTTGATTCGTCTTGTCCGACTCGGCCCGTGCCTGCGACAGCGTGGTCTCAAGCTCGTCGATCTTGAAGTACAAATTCACCGCAACCGCGGCAACCAGCACCACCAAAAGCGTCAGCCCCTGAGCCGCCCAGCGCAGCGCTTTTTCCTGCGTAACTTTTGTTTTCACGGCGAACCTCCATCCCTGGATAGTGACCCAAACCCAATTGTACCCGCCCTTGCGCCCGGCGCCAGCCTTGCGCCCGTCGTCGCGGTCAAGCGGAACTACAGGACAGCCGGTTAATCTTTGCGCCCGGTATCGGCGATCAAGCCCGCCGCTTCGATCCCGTACACGGCGCAGATTTCATCGTTATCGGAGGTATCGCCGCTGATCCCGATAGAACCGATCACCTGGCCCTCGCGGTTCTTGATGAGCACGCCGCCGGCTACCGGAACCATGCGGCCGTCCGACATCGCATTCAATGCCGTGAAAAACATCGGCATCTTTTCCGCGCGCCGTGCCAGCTCGCGGCCGCCGAAACCCATGCCGAGCACCCCCCAGGCCTTGCCCATCGCGATCTCCGGGCGCAACAAGCTCGAGTTGTCCTCGCGTTTGAGCACCTTCGTCTGGCCGCCGGCATCGAGCACTACGACGGTCAACGGCGCGAATTTCAGTTCCCGGCCTTTCTGCAGAGCGCTATCAGCGATCAGATTGGCTTGATCGAGCAACATTGAATTCAACGTAAGATTCCTTTCAGCTTGACGGTGTATTGGATTCGATATTGGGCGTGACCAGAAGTCAGCGTCCCGAAAACGCTTCGTTCGCTACTATACCCGATTGGGCAGAATTTTCGGACGGCCGTCGCGGGATCCAGGCGCGGCAAGCGAAGGGGGCTCCAGCCAACAGGTGCAGAACAGGTTGCGGTCACCGTAGGCATTGTCGGCACGACCCACCGGCGGCCAGTACTTGCGCGCGCGCAAACCCGGCACCGGAAAGGCCGCCGTTTCGCGCGAATAAGGGTGCCGCCACTCGTCCGCGGACACCATGGCGGCCGTATGCGGCGCATGCTTGAGCGGATTGTCGTCGCGATCCAGCCTGCCCTCCTCCACCGCGCGGATTTCCTCGCGTATGGCGATCATGGCGTCGATGAAGCGATCGAGTTCCGCCTTGGACTCGCTTTCGGTCGGCTCGACCATCAGCGTGCCCGCAACCGGAAAAGACATGGTCGGTGCATGAAAGCCATAATCCATGAGCCGCTTGGCCACGTCTTCGACGCCGATGCCGCTCGTCTCCTTGAGCGGGCGCAGGTCGAGGATGCACTCGTGCGCAATCAATCCCCCGCGCCCGCTGTAGAGCACCGGGTAGTGCGGCGCGAGGCGCCTGGCGACATAGTTTGCATTCAGGATCGCCACTTCGCTCGCCGCGCGCAGGCCGTCTCGCCCGAGCAGGGTGATGTACATCCAGGAGACCGGCAGGATGCCGGCGCTGCCGTAGGGCGCTGCCGCCACCGCGCCGATGTTCTGCGCGCCGGCCTGCATCTCGCGGTGTCCCGGCAGGAAGGGAGCGAGATGCGCCGCCACCGCCAACGGGCCCACGCCGGGCCCGCCGCCGCCGTGCGGAATGCCGAAGGTCTTGTGCAGGTTCAGATGCGACAGGTCGCCGCCGAACCGTCCCGGCGCGCACAGGCCGACCATCGCATTCAGGTTAGCCCCGTCGACATACACCTGCCCGCCTTGCCGGTGCACTATGTCGCAGATTTCGCTGATGCCGGCCTCGAACACGCCGTGCGTTGAAGGGTAAGTCACCATGATCGCGGCCAGGTTGCGGCTGTGCTGCTCGGCCTTGGCGCGCAGATCGGGGAGATCGACATTGCCGCCGGCGTCGCAGACGACGACCACCACCTGCATCCCGGCCATGTGTGCCGAGGCCGGATTGGTCCCATGGGCCGAAGCGGGAATGAGGCACACGTTGCGCTGCCCCTCGCCGCGCGAGCGGTGCCAGGCGCGGATCACGAGCAAGCCGGCATATTCGCCCTGCGATCCGGCGTTGGGCTGTAGCGATACCGCGGCATAACCGGTGATCGCGCACAGCATGCGCTCCAAGTCAGAGATTAGTTCGCGATGACCGGCGGTCTGCGCCGAGGGCGCAAACGGATGGATACGCGCGAACTCGGGCCAGCCGATGGGAATCATCCCGCTTGTCGCGTTCAGCTTCATGGTGCAGGAACCCAGCGGGATCATGCTGTGGTCGAGTGCAAGATCCCGGTCCGCCAGCTGCCTGAGATAGCGCAGCATGCCGGTCTCGGAGTGGTGCCCATGGAACACCGGATGCGTCAGGAAACTGCTGCTGCGCCTGAGGCCGGGAGCATACGCATCCCCCACGCCGGCCTCGATCGCATCGAAATCCGGGGTCGCCACACCGGCGGGCGCGAGAATCTGCCACAGCAGCAGCACCTCCGTGCGCGTGCTGGTTTCGTCGAGCGATACGCCGACGCGCCGGTCGTCGATCCGGCGCAGATTGACGCCTAGGGCTTCCGCCTTGGTATGCGCCGCCGCCGCGCCTATTGCCGCAACGATGGTGAGTGTGTCGAACCAGGATGGGTTCTCGATGACTACGCCCATTTGCTTCAGACCCGCGGCGAGCACACCGGTAAGGCGATGGATGCGCAGGGCGATGCGCGTCAGGCCGCGCGGGCCGTGATACACCGCATACATGCTCGCGATCACGGCCAGCAGCACCTGGGCCGTGCAGATATTGCTGGTCGCCTTCTCGCGCCGAATGTGTTGCTCGCGCGTCTGCAGGGCGAGCCGGTAGGCCGGATTGCCCTGGCTGTCCAGCGTCGCTCCCACCAGGCGTCCGGGCATGTTGCGCTTGAGCTCGTCCCTGGTCGCGAAGTAGGCTGCGTGCGGCCCACCGAACGCGAGCGGCAAACCAAAGCGCTGCGCCGAGCCCACCACCACATCGGCGCCCCACTTTCCCGGGGGGCTGAGCAGGGTGAGCGCAAGCAGATCGGCGGCGACCACGACCAGGCCGCCTTTTGCGTGCACCGCCTGCACCAGGGCGCGATGGTCGTCGACTTCGCCGTTGGCCGCGGGATATTGCAGCAGCACGCCGAAACAATCCGTCGTCGCCGCGGCCGCGGCCGACCCGGTCTTTATTTCGATGGCGAGCGCTTCGGCGCGCGTGCTCACCACGTCCAGGGTCTGCGGCAGCACGGAGTCTGCGACATAGAAAGTCGGGCTTTGCTGCTTGCCGCTGCGCCGGCACAACGTCATCGCTTCGGCCGCCGCCGTGCCTTCGTCGAGCATGGATGCGTTGGCGATCGCCATGCCGGTCAAATCGCAGACCATGGTCTGGAAATTGATCAGCGCTTCCAGGCGGCCTTGCGAAATTTCCGGCTGGTAGGGCGTGTAGGCCGTGTACCAAGCGGGACTCTCGAGCAGGTTGCGCAGGATCACGGCGGGCAGCTCGGTGTCGTAATATCCCTGGCCGATGAACGATCGGAACACCCGGTTCTTGGCCGCGATGCGCGCGAGTTCGGCGAGCGCGCCGGCTTCGGTGCGGGCATCCCCTGTTTCGAGCGCCTCCCGATTGCGAATCCCGGCCGGGACTATGGCGTCGATCAAGGCAGCGCGCGTCGGGTAGCCGAGTTCGGACAGCATCGCCGCCTGTTCCCCGGCATCCGGGCCGATGTGGCGCCGGACAAATGCGTCGCGCTGCTCCAGTTCGGCCAGCGATATGCGCGGCGGCGTCGCCGCGGACCGCGTCAGTGTGTCTTGCATGGCGCCCCCATCATTTCGCGGCGTGGCCGGCGTAAGCGGCGGCGTCCATCAGGCCGCCGATGTCCGCTGGCTTGTCGGGCTTGATCCTGAACATCCAGGCGCCGTAGGCATCGGCGTTGACTTGCTCCGGCGATTGCACCAGACCATCGTTGGCGGCGACCACTATCCCGGCCACCGGCATATTGATGTCGGAGGCGGCTTTCACCGATTCGATCACGGCGCACGCCTCGCCTTGCGCATATCGCTTCCCGACCGGCGGCAGTTCGAGAAACACGATGTCGCCCAGCACTTCCTGCGCGTGGTCGGTGATCCCCACCGCGAGCGTGCCGTCGGCTTCGGTTCCGACCCATTCGTGCGTTTCCGTGTACTTCAGATGTTCCGGGGTTGTCATGGTTTTTCTTCCACCGTTAATTGACTAAGATTGATTAAGATTCTGCCGTTGCGAACGAAAGGCAGCTTCACCACCTTCGCTGTAAGTTGCTTGTCGCGCACCGACACCTGCACCAGCGCGCCGGCGTTCACGCCGAGTGGGATGCGCGCGAGCGCGATCGAGCGGCCCAGAGACGGCGAGAACGTGCCGCTGGTGATCATGCCTTCTCCTTCCAGCGTGGTCACTTTCTGGTGGCCGCGCAGCACGCCGCCTTTGTCCGCGAGTACCAGGCCGACCAACTGCCGGCTCTGCGGGCGCGCGAGCAGCGCGGCCTTGCCGACGAAATCGCGCGCGCCATCCAGATCGACGGTCCAGGCGATCCCCGCGTCCAGAGGCGACACGCTCTCGTCCATATCCTGCCCCCACAGATTCATGCCGGCTTCTAGGCGCAGCGTATCGCGCGCGCCAAGGCCGCAAGGTTTCACGCCGGCGCCGATGAGCGCGCTCCACAGCGTTTCGGCGCGAGCGGCCGGCAGCATAAGTTCGAAGCCGTCCTCTCCGGTGTAGCCGGTGCGCGCCAGCATCAACTCGCCCAGTTGCGCACCATGAAAGGTTCGCATCGCTTCGGTGGCCGCGCGCGTCCCGGGCAGCACCTGCCACACCCGTTCGCGCGCGTTAGGGCCCTGCACCGCGATCATGGCGAGATCGCGGCGCGGCCATAGTTCGAGCGCGGCATCGAAGCGTTCCTTGAGCGACTCGAGCCAGGCGAGGTCCTTGTCCGCCCTGCCCGCATTCACCACCAGGCGAAAGAACTCGTCGCATAAAAAATACACGATCAGATCGTCGATCACGCCGCCCTCATCGTTGAGCATGCAGGAATAGAGCGCGCGGCCCGGGTCCTGCAACTTGTCCGCGTTGTTGGCCAGCATGCGGCGCAGAAAACCGCGCGCGCCGGCGCCGTGCACGTCGATCACCAGCATGTGCGAGACATCGAACATTCCGGCGTCGCGCCGCACCGCGTGATGTTCCTCGATCTGGGAGCCGTAATTGAGCGGCATGCCCCAGCCGCCGAAATCGACCATGCGCGCACCCAGGGCGCGGTGGGCGGCGTTGAGCGGAGTAGTTTTGAGCACGTTCGCCTCGGCAGCAATGAAAAAGGGGCAACGCCGGCCTCGCGGCCCACGCTACCCCTCTGTCCTTGATACCTGAGAGATTACAGCCAGATGCGACCCGGCTGCGCGCCCCTTCGGTGGCCACCCATTCGGCAGCTGCTCTCCAGAGTGACGGAAGCACCGCTTCCGCTCGACCGGTCCCTTTTGCCTGAGAGTTTCTGGGTATTGCGCCTTCGGCGGCCGCCCTGCAACGGCGGCGCTCTCCCGGTCGGATTGAGCGGACTCTAGGCCCCGATACCGGCTTTGTCAATGCGAAAAGTCAAACATGATGCTGCAAGCTGCCTGGCCAGGCGTGCCGGCGTAAGAATGGATCTATACTGCCCATAAACTGTTTTCCACTTGAGTACTTGAGCAAGGAGGCGCCATGTTCGATCATCTGCTGAATCAGGAACAACGCCGCGTTCTGGATGCAGCGCGCGAATTCGTGAAATCGACGCCGCGCCAACTGATCCTCGACATGGACGATGATAAAGTGCGTTTCCCGAAAGAGTGGCTGCGGGAGGCCGGACGGCGCAACCTGCTGGGCGTGCGCCAACCGGTCAAGTGGGGCGGCGAAGGATTGGACTGGGTGGCTTCCTGCGCGGTAAGCGAGGAGATCGGCAGCCTGAGCTACGAACTCGCCTGTGTCTTCGGCGTGGGCGCGGATCTCGTCTGCGACGCGATCGTCCGTCATGGCACCGATGAGCAAAAGGAGCGTTACGTCAAGCCTCTGCTCCGAGGCGACATTTTCGCCGCGGAATGCCTCACCGAACCGCGCGGCGGGTCCGACTTTTTCGGGGCCACTTCAATCGCAGAAGACAAGGGCGATCACTTCCTGCTCAACGGACAGAAGCGCTTCATCGTCGGCGCGGAAGGCGCCGACTACTTCCTGGTTTACGCCCGCACCGATCCGGATCCCGCAGCCGCGCCGCAGAAGCGTATCACCTGCTTCATCGTCGATCGCGGCCCCGGCGTGGAAGTCAAATACCTCTATGGCCTGATGGGATGCCGCGGCGGCGGCACCGGCCGGCTGGTATTCAAGGACGTGAAGATTCCGCGGGAGAACGTGATCGGCGAGGTCAACGGCGCCTACCCGGTGTTCACCACCATGATGATCCCCGAGCGGCTGGGAACCGCCGCCATGACCATCGGCCCCGGCCGCTCCGCATTGGACATTGCCACCCGCTACACGTCGAAGCGCAAAGCCTTCGGCGAGACGATCAACCGTTTCCAGGGCGTCAGTTTTCAGGTGGCCGAGGCGGCGATGCTGCTCGACGCCTGCCGCTCTCTCGTCTATGCCACTTCGCGCGCGGTGGATGGCGGAATGGAAATGAACCGGGTACGGCGCATGGTCTCCGAGACCAAGAAGTTCGTCACCGAATCGTGTCAGAAAGTGGTGCACAATTCCATGCAGGTGGTGGGCGGCATCGGTTATACCAATGTATTGCCACTAGAGCGCATCTATCGCGACATCAGGCTCGCTTCCATCTGGACCGGCACCAACGAGGTCATGGCGACCATCGTCGCCCACGAGTGGTACCGCGAGGCGGCCGTAGCGCGCGCCGGACGTGGCGGGCGCGACTACGCGGCCGACGCCCCCGAGGCGGACGCGGTGGATGAAATTATCTACGGCTAGGCGGCGGCGCGCAGCGCGCGCCACAGCTTCTCGCGCGTCGCCGGCATGTCGATATGCTTCATCCCGGTGAGCGGATGCAGCGCATCGACGACGGCATTGATCACCGCCGGCGGCGCGCCGACCGCACCGGCCTCGCCCGCGCCCTTCACCCCGAGCGGATTGGTGGTGCAAGGCACGTGGTGGAAACCGCAGTCGAACGCGGGCACGTCGTCGGCGCGCGGCATGGCGTAGTCCATGAACGAGCCGGTGAGCAGCTGGCCCGACTCCGCGTCGTAGAGCCCGAGTTCGAGCAGCGCCTGCCCTATGCCCTGCACCGTGCCGCCGTGCACCTGTCCTTCGAGCAGCAGCGGATTGATCGCGCGGCCGAAGTCATCGACGATGCTGTAGCGCGCGATGCGCGCCTCGCCGGTATCGGCATCGATTTCGAGTTCGCAGATGTGGCAGCCGTTGGGATAGGTGAAGGCTTCGGGCGCGCGCGTGTGCGTGGCCTCCAGTCCCTGGGTGGCCTTCGCCACCTCGAACAGCGACACCGCGCGGTCGGTGCCGGCGATGCGATATTCACCGTCCCGATACTCGATGTCGGCCGCGGCCGCCTCGAGCAGGCCCGCTGCGGCGTCCTTGCCCTGGTCGATCACCTCGTCCGCGGCGCTCATGGCGGCGACGCCGCCGATGGCGAGAAAGCGGGAGCCGCCGGTAAACCCCGATGGAACGACGTCGGTGTCGCCCTGCACCACGCGTATATGGCTCGCGTCCAGCCCGAGCCGGTCAGACAGCAGCTGCACGAAAGTGGTGATGTGCCCCTGGCCGTTATCCTGCATGCCGGAGATCAGCGTCACGCTGCCGGCCGGATCGACCTTGAGGATGATCGTGTCGCCATTGCCACCGCCGCAGCGCTCAATATACATGGCCAAGCCGATGCCGCGCAGCTGGCCGCGCCGCCTGGATGCTTCGCGGCGCGAGGCGAAACCCGCCCAGTCGGCCTTTTCCATGGCGCGGGACATCACCGCGGCGAAGTCGCCCGAGTCGTAGCGGCTCTGGACCGGCGTCTGGTAAGGCATGTCGGCAGGCTTGATGAAGTTGCGCCGGCGCAGCTCATCCGGCGCAAGGCCCAGTTCGCGTGCCGCAACATCGACGATACGCTCGACCAGGTAGATTGCCTCGGGGCGGCCGGCGCCGCGGTACGCGTCCACCGGCACGGTGTTGGTGACCACGCCCCGGATGTTGGCGTAGATCGCCGGGATGCGGTACACGCCCGAGAGCACAGACACCGCTCCTTGCGGGATAAAGGGCGCGTAGTTCGAAAGATAGGCGCCCATGTTGGCCCAGGTGGTCACGCGCAGCGCGAGGAAGTGACCATCGACGTCCAGCGCGAGCTCGGCGATGGAGTAGTTGTCGCGGCCCTGCACGTCGGACACGAAGCCCTCGCTGCGATCGGCGGTCCAGCGCACCGCTCGCTTCAGCCGGCGCGAGGCCCAGACCACCAGCGGCTGCTCCGGGTGCAGGAAGATTTTCATGCCGAAGGCGCCGCCGACGTTGCCCGAGATCACGCGCAGCCGGTCCTTGCCGATTTTAAGGACAGCCTCGGCCACCTGGCCGTGAATGAAGTGCGGTCCCTGGCTGGGGGTATAAAGCGTCGAGCGCCCGCTCGCGCGATCGAAATCCGCCAGCGCCGCGCGCGGCTCGATCGGATTGGCGATGACGCGGTTGTTGACGAGCTCGAGCCGGGTGACATGCGCCGCGCGCGCGATTGCCGCGTCGACGGCAGCCTTGTCCGTCCCGGCGCCGATGTCGAAGCACAGGTTGTCCGCGATGTGGTCCCAGGCGCGCGGCGCCCCGGCCTCGGTCGCGCCGCGGGTGTCCACCACGGCCGGCAGCGGATCGTATTCGATCTCGACCAGTTCGGCCGCGTCCTTCGCCTGCGCCAGGGTCTCGGCCACCACCAGCGCGATCGGATCGCCGACGTGGCGCACGCGCTTGCCAGCCAGCACCGGCCGCGGCGTGTCGGCGCGCGGCGTGCCATCGATGTTGGTTACCGGGACCAGACACGGGATGTCGCCCAGGCCATCCGCGGCGGCGTCCTCTCCGGTCAGCACCGCCAGCACGCCGGGCGCCTTGCGCGCGGCGGTGGTGTCGATGTTCGCGATGCTCGCGTGCGCATGCGGCGAGCGCAGGATGAAGGCGTGCGCCGCGCCGGCGAGCTCGAAATCGTCGGTATAGCGGCCGGCGCCCTGCACCAGCGCGGCGTCTTCAATGCGGGTGACGGATTGGCCGAGGGCGAACTTGGACATGTGAGCAACCTTCTTACAGAGCGTATGACAACGAGGGACTGGGATTCTACCTTTATATACGGCGTCTTAAATGCGGTCGCATGCAAGTAGCGGCTATTGCGCGCTACGCGCGCCAACCGTGTTTTCTGTACGGATAAAAGCAATGGCGGTTCGGGGTGGCTTTTATACAAGATCGTCGATTGTGCACGGATGTGCTTTTCATCCGTGCGCAATCGACGATCCGCGCGGACGGTTTCTCGTCCGCGCCACAAGCGGAACTCTGCAACCAAGGGGACGCGATTGTAG
>Ga0080064_1001463_pt1 | contig 47434 bp, 44 predicted proteins | sample Subgrocontami54m_FD_69260 | JGI IMG/M metagenome (GOLD analysis project Ga0080064, IMG submission 69260) | Subsurface groundwater microbial communities from S. Glens Falls, New York, USA - GMW46 contaminated, 5.4 m (SPADES assembly) (version 2) ...
ATAGGTGATTTTCGAGACGACAGGATTTCGACACAGTTGGCACGCACTCAACTTCCTATCCCCTTGATCCATCCAATGTTACACCGAAAAAAATGTCGGCATCACATGACAGGCAAGTGTAGTCCCTACAGCGTTCACTCTGTCACCCAGAAATGACAAGAATTGAACCAGGCCCAAGCGCGATGAAGCCAAAACGACGCAGTTGCATATCTTGTCTAGGTTTGCGCTTCCAAGCCCGTGCCGACGAGGGGGTTTCCCCTGTAACCTGTGCGCCAACTCGCCAACTTGCCAAGCAACTCCGTTTTGGGAATTCCTGGCTGCAACGGCCGATGCGATGAAGACCCGTGCGTGGGGCATCGACCCCGCTCTTGGCTCACCAAACACCCCTTGAATGGATGATTGTCATTTGAGTTTGCCTGGTTGAGCCCAAGGAATACGGTCCGTGGGCTGTCACTTCGCGGCCAAAGGCGTGATGATCCGCGGCGTCACCAGAATCACCAACTCCGCTTCGATTTCGCGTTCGCGCTGAAACGAGAACCACGAACCGACGCCGGGCAATTCGCTGAGCACAGGCACCTTGAAAAGCGTGCGATCGGGCCGTTTTTGCGATAGGCCGCCGATCACGAGAGTTTCGCCGACCTTCAACTCGACGCTCGCCTTGGCCTTGCTCGAATGCACTTCGGGAATCTCCATTGGTCCTTGCGCAGTCGCGACCGTTTTCGAGCGGCCGCGCTGCGACAGCTCACATTCAACATCCAACACGATGGCGCCGCCGGTGGTGACGTGACCCGCCACGCGAAAAGTGGTGCCGATGTCTCGATAGTTGACCGTCGGCAGCTCACCGACGCTGCCCGGCGGTGATATGACAGGTACGCTGGCGCCTGTGGCGAATGTGGCTTGCTGTCCAAGCAATGTCGTACAGATCGGCTCCGACAAGACTATTATCACATTCTTCCGTCGCATTGATTCGATAATTGACCAACAACCCTGATCAGATTTGACCCGTCCGACGACCGCCTTTTCGCCGTTTCGGCCAGGTTCAGCGAAAAGGCCAGTGGTAGCATCGGTCATGTTGATCATCGCCACCGCGACGCTGAACTGCATCTGCGTGCCTTTCGGCAAATTGTCCGGCGCCGGCTGCGGCAACTTGGCGTCCTCGTCGATCTCAACCATTTCACGCAGCGCCGCCAGCGCCTGCACCGCTTCCGGATTGCTGTGCGGCCAGAAGCACAACGCCGCGTAGGCCGCCGCGAGCAGAATTGTTGCAAGGAGAAGCTTCTTGCGATGGCGCATGGGAAATCCCTTTCCGAAGACGATAACAAACGGATAAGCTGTATCATGCTACCAAAACAGGGCCCGATGCTGATAGCCAATCCAAGGCAATTTCGGTACCAAGGAGCCATCCATGCCACTGCTCGATCATTTTCATCCGCCGCTCAATCGCGAGCGCCATTGGGAAGGCTTCCACAGTCTCTGGGCGAGCGAGATTGTTCGTCAGTTGAACGGCTCCGTGTTGCCGGCCGACTTCATCGCCGAACCCACGATCAAGATGGGCGTCGAAATCGAAGTGGACATTGCGACGTTGCAGCAAGGCCAGCGCGTTTCCGCGGAGAACAACGGCGGCGTACTGACGGCAGTGTACGCGCCGCCGCAGCCGGCCTTGTCCTTCCCCGTTGATTTTGCGGGCCTGCAAACCTTTGAGATCAAAGTGCAGAAAGAGGAGGGCGGGTTGCGCCTGGTGGCAGCTATTGAGCTGGTCAGTCCCGGCAACAAGGATCGACCGGCGACGCGGCAAGCGTTCGTCCGCAAATGCGCCACCTACCTGCAGGAAGGCGTCTCGGTCATCATCGTGGATATTGTCACCGAGCGCGCCGGAAATCTGCACGCCGAGCTGATGGCCACGCTCAACGCTTCGGTCAAAACGAGCGTCCATCAGCCTCGTCAGTTGTATGCTGCGGCATATCGCGCGCTGATCGGCAAAAGCGCGGCCCAGGTTGACGCCTGGCCGGCGGCGCTGGAACTTGGCAAGGCGTTGCCGACGCTGCCGCTTTGGCTCGACGTGGACCTAGCGGTGCCGGTTGATTTGGAAGAAAGCTACCGCGCATCGTGCGAGACGTTGCGCATTGCGACAAGCTGAATATCCACCATCGCCATGTTCCGCCGCCCCGCCAGCACCTGGACTCCTGCCGCGCTGCTCTTCGTCATCGGCGCGCTGTTGTTCATCGTCGCCGGCATGGGCGGGTCGCCGAATGCGGTGAAGTACGGTGCGATGTGCTGGACGGGCGCCGCTGTCCTGGCCGTTGGCGCGTGGTACATTCACTGGCAAGGCTGGGGTGATTGATGGTTCGGCCCCTAACCACGACGCGGCGACAATCTCGCGATCGCCCGGCTGCCGATACTGCATTTTGCCAATTGTAATCTTCCTCACAGTTCTTTCCGATCGGCCGGTATATCGTCAGCACAGTTCTTTTTTCGCTTTTTCTTCACGAGGAGGACCATCCATGCGTCGTCATCGTCCGGGGTTTACGCTCATCGAGCTGCTGGTCGTTATCGCCATCATCGCCATCTTGATTGCGCTGCTGGTGCCGGCGGTGCAGAAAGTCCGCGAAGCCGCCGCACGCACGCAGTGCACCAACAACCTCAAGCAGATCGGCCTGGGCATCCACAACCTGGCCGACACCAACCGCGGCAAGCTGCCGCCGGTGCTGGGCAAGTTCCCCAACTCGAGTGCCAATCAAGGCACGATTTTCTATTACCTGTTGCCGTTTATCGAACAGGACGCGCTCTACAAGAGCACGACCAATGCGGCTGGAGTTTCCAGCTCGGCGAATCCTGTGACCGGGGGCACGACGCGCGGCTACGGTGTCGTGATTCCAACGTATCTGTGCCCTTCCGACCCCAGCGCGCCGCCGGGCAATTCGCGCTTCACCGGGTTGCTCACGCAGGCCACGGCCAATTATGCGGCCAACGCCCTGGTGTTCAACGGCTCGAACGCGTTTCCGAGCGTGTTTCAGGACGGCACCTCCAACACCATCATGTTCGTGGAGCGTTACCAGGTCTGTCGGGGTGTGTGGTTCTACTGGGGCGTCATTCTGCCGCCCAAGCCGCCGAATTTCGGGTTACCGACGACGGGCATGCCCTTTCAGTTGAACCCCAGCCCAGCCAGCACCACCAACCCGTGCGACGCCACCCGACCCAATTCGCCTCACAGCGGCGGTATGGTGACCAGCCTTGGCGACGGCAGCGTCCGACTATTGAGCAGCGGTCTGTCGTTGACCACGTTCCGCAACGCGGTCATTCCCAACGATGGCAATCCCTTGGGAATGGATTGGAATTAGGCAACAGCGGATTCTTGCATTGAGTTCCGCAGTCGTGAAGATTGCGGCAGCCTCTTGGACGGATCGATTTCATCTGACCGGTTCATGGCCGCCCAACGTGAGCCGGTCTTTGCCTGTTATACCATCGAGAACCCTTCGGGCAGCAAGGCTTTGGAAGGTCGAGATGCTTTGATGATGTCTGCGGAAACCAACGTCTGGAGCCTGCGCCGTCTGCCCCTGGCCGCGCGCTTGGTGCTGTCCGGTTTCTTGCTGGTGGTCGGTCTGGGCTACTTGTCGGCACTCGTGCAGCTCCATTTTCAGCACGCTTCGCCAGGTCAATTCCTCCCCGGTTCCGAGGACCTGGAACGAACCTATGCCGCTACTACTGCTCCGACCAGCATGCTGGCGCGGCTGTTGCAGGCGCCGGCCGGCCCGATGAACGGCACCGGCACGATGCGCCCGGCGTTCTTCGAAAAATCGCCGGACTGGGACCGGCTGAGCACGGAACTCCCCTTGGAACAATTCCAGCGCCTGCTCGATCAGCGTGAGGGCGAACGCCTCGCGCTTTTGCACTGGGTCCGGGCCGGCGGACCGCGGGCAAGCTACGACAACGACGATCACCCCCTCGGCCTAGCCTTTGCGACCCAGCAAGTCACCGAAGCGTTTCTGGTCCCGGATCGCGAGAGCCAGCAACCGGCGGTTCCCAAGCGCGTGCAGATTCGCACGCTCATCGCCCAGCGCTGTCTCGTTTGCCACAATCCGAAGGGACCGGAAGAACACGCCCGGCTGTTTCCGCTCGATGGTTACGAGCGCTTGCAGCCGTATTGCCAGGTGAAAGCCGGAAACTCGATGTCGGCGCCGAAGCTGGCCCAAACGACTCACGCCCATTTGCTCAGCTTCGCGGTGCTCTTCGGCTTGACCGGACTGGTTTTCAGTCTCACCGATTACCCATCCTGGGTCCGGTGCGTGGTCGGGCTGTGGCCGCTGGTTGCGCAGGTTGTGGAGATCGGCTGCTGGTGGCTGGCGCGCAGCGAACCGCTGTTCGCCCAGGCCATTTGGTACGCCGGCGTGATCGTCGGTGTCGGCCTGGGCGTACAGATTGTCGGCGGCGCGTGGGCTCTATTTGACCGGACCGGCCGCACTGTTGTGGCTGTGTTGTTGCTCGTCCTGGTAGGGACGGTTGCGGTCGTCAAATGGGCCGTGCTCGATCCTCACCTGGAATCCGAGCGCTGGCAGGCACGCGAACAGACGCATTGAAGAAAGGCGGTAATGTCTCAGTTTCGTGGAGGGCGGACATTCCTGTCCGCCTGGGCTTTGGCGGACAGGAATGTCCGCCCTCCAAATTGAGACACTACCAGAAAGGCGGTTGTAGAATGCCATACGAAAGCCTACACTGGAGTGGCCCATGCCGTCCTTCCGTCCGCTGACGTTGGCGATGAACGAGAAAATCTGGTTCCTCAAGCACTGTGATCTGTTTGAGCGGCTTCGGCCCGCCGAAAAACGGCGCCTGGAGAGCCGGACCCGGCTGCGCACGTTTCGCCCGCGCGGAATCATTTATTTTCCCACCGATCCGGGCCAGAGCGTGCTGGTGCTGGCGCGCGGCCGGGTCAAAATCAAGGCCATCGCCCCGGACGGGCAAGAAACCATCCTGGCCTTCATTGGCCCCGGCGAGCTGTTCGGTGAATTGGCCCTGGTGGACAGCCAGCCGCGCAATGAATATGCGGAAGCGGTTGAGGACGCGGTGGTGCTGGCCATCCCGCGCGAGGAAATGCTGTGGCTCATGGAGCGCCGGCCGGATCTGGCCCTGCACGTGACGCGGCTGTTCGGTCTGCGCCGCCGCCGTGTCGAGAATCGTCTGCGCAACATCCTGTTCTGTTCCATCCGTCAGCGCCTGGTCGCCTTGATCGTGGAATTGCTGGAAAGCCATGGCCGCCACGAAGCTGGGGTCTGGACGATTGCGTTGCCGCTGACTCACCAGGATTTGGCGAACCTCATCGGCGCCACCCGCGAGACCGTGACGCTGACGTTGGGCCGCCTGCAAGAGGAGCGGCTCATTCGCGTGCGCCGCCGGCAGCTCGCGGTCTTGGACCGGCAACGGCTCAGCGCTGAAAGCAAACTGGGGGAGCCGCTCACCAACGCTTGCTCCCCCGCGCAACCGGCTCCCACGAGATCATCAGCTGTCGTCCTACCGCAACCGCTTCGAGGGCCCTCCTATGGTTGATCTCGACCCCAAACAGTGGCTCCCGTGCCCCGGTGGCGAATTCGAGCGCCTCGAAATGCGGCTCTGTCAGCGCCGCCTCTGGCAAACTTTGGTCACGTGGTCGGTTGTGGCCGGCGCGGGCCTGAGCCTGGCCCTAGCCTCCTGGCAAGTTTCCAGGGCGGTGTGGCCATCGTCCACCGCTCCGGAAATCTTGCAGCCATGCCCAACTCCGACGGACAACCCCGCCGAAGTTCCCACGGAAAACGCACCCCCCGGATACCGCAACTCATAGCATGTCATTGCGCGCTGAGGCGCATTTGACCAGAGACAACAACAGCCGGCCTACAGGGCCGGCTGTTGTCATGTCAAGCACTTGCTGACGCGCAGGCAACTTTCACGCATCTCGCATCCTAATTGCGCCGCAGCAAGCGACGCAACAGCGGGAAGCGCGCCGGGCGTTCGTCGGTCTGCGCCGGCGGCATCGGCGCCGGTTGGACGGCGCCCGCCGGTTGGACGGTTCGGGCGGCCACGACTTCCCGTTCGCCTTGCAACTCCCACCCACGGCGGTACGCGCGCTTGACGTACTGGGCCGCGGCGGTCGTGTTGGTGACGCGCAGGTTAGCCGAATCCCACTCGATGCGCTGACCGACACGCATGGCCACGTTGCCCAAGTTCACCATCTCGGTCAGCGGGCCGGCGTAATCGACGAAATTCGACAGCGCCGCCGGGCCGCCCTTGCAAGCGCGCAGCCACTCGGCGTGATGGCCGGGCGAACGCGGCAACGTCGGCTCGGGCGGTTGGTAGTTGACGAAAGTCGCCGTCGGCAACAGCTTGCGGCTGCCGCCGTAATCCGAGTCGGAGTACAGCGTGCCGCGCGCGCCGACCAGGAGCATGCCGCTGCCCGAGGGATTCTGGTCCGGGCGCAATCCGTCCAGGAATAACTCGCGGGGCGGCAGGCGGCGTTCGTACCAGTAGAGCCGGCAGGCAGGGAAATTCTCGCGGGCCGGGAACTCATAGGTCACCGTGCAGCCGTTCGGCGCGGTCTCCGGGTTGAGCGGCGTGGCCAGGTCGGCGACGACCGACGTCGGCGCGCCCAGCTTGAGCGCCATGTACGGCAAGTTCATGGTGTGGCAGGCCATGTCGCCCAAAGCGCCGGTGCCGAAGTCCCACCAGCCGCGCCAGGCGAACGGGACGTAGGCGTTGTGGTAAGGGCGCTGCGGCGCCGGGCCGAGCCACAGATCCCAGTTCAGCGTCGCGGGCACCGGCGGGGTGTCGGCGGGACGATTAATGTTCTGCGGCCAGATGGGGCGGTTGGTCCAGACGTGGACTTCGCGGACCTCACCGATGGCGCCGGAGCGGATGATCTCGACCGATTGCCGCAACGTGGTATTGCTGGTGCCCTGGTTGCCCATCTGCGTGGCGACACGGTTGGCGCGGGCGACCAGCTTCATCTGCCGGGCTTCCCAGACGCTGTGGGTCAGCGGTTTCTGCGTATAGCAATGCTTGCCCATGCGCATGGCCATGATGCTGGCATGGGCGTGAACGTGATCGGGCGTGCTGACGGTGACCGCTTCGATGTTGCGTTGCCGTTCGAGCATGACGCGGAAGTCTTGGTACTTGACCGCCTGGGGATGGGCGTTGAACGCGCCGGCGGCGCGGGCGGCATCCACATCGCACAGGGCCACGATGTTCTCGGTGCGGGCGACGTTGCCCAGGTCGCTGCCGCCTTGCCCGCCGGAACCGATGCAGGCGACGTTGAGCTTGGCCAGCGGATCGTTTTGGCGGGCGCGCGATTCGGTGACGCCGGCAGTCAGGAAGTAACCTGCCCCGGCGGCCAGGGCGCTCGTTTGCATGAAACGGCGCCGATTCACGCTTCGACTCATGATGCACTCCTTGGGATGCGTTGGGTGGATTCGAAGATAGCATCAGTCTAAGGCGGCCGCGCTGGGCAAGCAAACATTTTCTCAAATGCAATGATCCGCAGATGACGCAGATTTCGCAGATGAGGCTGACGCTCGGCTCGTGGCTGATTTGAATCTGCGAAATCTGCGAAATCTGCGGATCAACATTTTTGGATTTGGCGCCGGATTTCCTCAAGTTTCAGGACTTGCCCTTGACCGGGTCGGCATGGCGGGCTATCGAATCGCACCCTGCGTGGGGCAGGCTTTCTTGCCTGCCGAGCATGCGGCAGACAGGAATGTCTGCCCCACGCGAGCCAATGATCTTTGGGAGACGGCGCCATGGCCCGCAAAATGTGGTGGATGGGAATGCTGCTCGTCGTGCTTTCGAGCACCGGCTGCTGCCGCTGGTGCGAGCACTGGTGCGGGCAACATCACGGTTACGCGCAACCCGTGGCCTACGCGCCGCAACAATGTGTGCCATGCTGCCCTGTGCCATGCTGCCCTAGCTCGCCGGCGCCGGTGCAACAACCATGGCAACGCGGGCCGTATGGAAGCCCGTGATAAGATGAGCAGCAACCAGCCCGCAGCGCCAGCAAGGGCGACCACGGATCGCCCTTGCTGGCGCTGCGGGCTGGTATCTTACGATACGCCGTGGTGCGCTTCGTACCAGCGGCGCAATTCTCGGTTGCAACCCGTTCGCGCGCTTCGTGCAATCATCAGCGCCGCTAATCCTGCCGCGAGCAGTCCCGCTAACGCGGACCAGGTTACACCCATCGCCGCGCTGTAAACGCTGCCGGGCGGCAGCCACGCGGCAACGTCCGGCCAACCGCCGGCCAGCAGCAGCCAGGTCGCGATCGGCGCCAGCAAGGTCAGTGCGATGCCGAGTGTGTTGGCTTGCCTTCCCTTGGCAAAGGCGCGGAAGCCGAGCGCGAAGTACAGGCCCCAGAGGACAACGCCGGCCGCCAGCGCCGCCAAGCACTGCGCCGGCGCCAGCTTGCCCGCGAGCGCCGCGGCTAGCCACAAGATCAGCGCCACGGCGAAGTAGCCGCGGCCGCGTCGCCACGCCGCCGCTGCCGCCGCTTGCCAGTAGGCCCGGCCGTCCAGGTGCGTCAGCAACAAGAGTTCCAAGCGCCGACAACGATCTTGCGAGTTTGCGTCCCAGAGGCCGTATTGAAACGCCGCCGGCACCGCGGCCAAGAGCACGAGCGCCGTCGTCAACATCGGGATGCCGCCGAGGTTTTCGAAAGTCACAAACACCTGCCGCCCTAGCCACGGCGGCCAGGCGCCTTCGAAGATCGTGTAGGCGGCGAACAGGATGCCGAATCCACCCGCGAGCCAGAGGTTGATCCGTCCCGAATAGCGGCTCACGCGTTTGACCGCCCACCAGGTCAGCGGCCAATCGCCGACGGCAGCACGTCGTTCTCCCTTGGTTGTCAGCACCGGCTTGTAATGCCAATCCTGGAAATGCCCTTGCAAGCGCGTCGCCGCCCGCGCCAGCAGCGCAAGCGCCAACCCGAACCCCAACAGCTCGACAAACCGGACGCGTTCCCGCGCCCACGCCGGTGATTGCTCCATCGCAAAACGGATGACGCCGAATGGGTTGTATTCGTGAAATGCCTCGAACGCCCAGAAGAGCCGGCGGCCCAACCCTTCGGGCAACGCGCCGAGCCATTGCGGCAAATGCTCCGCGGCGAGCACACCGACGACCAGGTAAACGAGAATGAAGGCCGCCGCGACTCGTTCACCCCAGCGGCGCACGCGCTCGGATTCATAGGCCCACACCGTCAATCCCAGGCCGGTAACCGCGCCCCAAAGGAAGGGGACCACGAGCAGCGTCGGGAGGTCGTCGGTGAGCAACGTTCCCTGAAAGATGAGCAGCTGCAGGATCGGCAAACCCGCCAGCGTCACCTGGCCCAGACGCGTCAGGCCGACGAGCGCTTCGGCCAGCAGCACTCGACCTGGTCGCAACGGACTGACGAGCAGGAACTCGAGCGCCTGGCTCTTGGGCAGTTGCGTCAAGCGCCAGCCGACCAGCAGTGCTCCTTCGACGATGCCGGCGATCAACAGGACGTTGCCGACCGCCAACGGCCGACCGAGCGCTCCCATCCATTGCAACCCAAGAGACGTCAGCCCCAGCGTCGCCAGGTGTCCGACCAGCAAAGTGCGAAAGGTGCGTTGGCGGCTCGGTGAAACAGCGGCGAGGGTGAAGAAGGGGAGCATAGTTCGACATTCGTCATTGGTCATTCGTCCTTCGTCATTGGTCCGTAGCCACAGGTCCGCGGCCGGTACCGCCACTGACCACTGACCAATGACCAATGACTAACCTGGATTGCGCACGGCCGGAGGGCGGGTTTTTCAACCCGCCCAAATCAACGGCTTTTACGAGGAGGGGCGGGTTGGAAAACCCGCCCTCCGGAGTGGTGCGCCATCCAGGCTAACCCACCTTTGGTGCCGACACGAAGCAGCGCGTCAGCTGCTCCATGAATTCGCAGCAGCTGGGCCAGCGGTCTTGCGGCACATGAGCGAAGGCGCGGGCAAGGACATTACGTTCCGGCTTGGTGAACGGCGTCAAATCGGGCATCGGGCGTGCGGTCTTCGGGTCGAAGCTCGCGACGTGCTGTGGAAACGGCAACTCACCGGTGCGGAGATGATAATAGGTCGCTGCCAGGCTGTATTGATCGGTGCGGTCGCTGAGCTGGCCCTGAAAGATCTCCGGGGCGGCATAGGCGGGCGTGCCGGCGCGGCGGCTATGCCACATCGGCGACGTCGTTTGCACCGCCAGACTGAAATCCGACACCTTCACCTTGTTGCCGATCACCAGCAGGTTGCTCGGCTTGATGTCGCAATGCCGCAACGCCACCCGCTGGCCGTTCACCAGGTGCTGCCGCTTGTTCAAGAAATCGATGCCCGCCGCCGCCTGTTTCAAGAAAAAGCAAAGGTGATCGGGCGGCAGCGGCGTGTGCAGCTCGGCCCCGTAGACGCCAAGCAGATCGAGCAAGTTGCCGTCGGCCAATTCCATGACGATGACCAGGTAGCCCGGACAGCTCCAGATGTTCTCGATGGGTAAAAGATGGGGATGTTCGAGCCGCCGGATGGCTTGGAGAGCGCGTGCCTCTTGAGTTGTCGCGATCTGGCAGTCGCTGGGCAGGAATTTGAGGGCGGTGGCGCCGCCCTGGAGCGTGGTCGCTCTCCAAACCTCGCCTACGCCTCCGCTGCCCAAAAAAGTCGTGAGGCGATAGCCCGGATAGGGTTCCACACCGCCTGCGAGCAATAGTTTGGCAATCGCCGCCACGTCGTGGTCCTTCGCTATGCGGGATGGGTGTGAATCGGACGCTGACGAAATCTAGTTTTTCTGCGGCGAAAGTCAAAAGATGTGTGAGCGCCGAGAGTGCAAACCGGCTGTCTTTTCGGTCTATTTACGTCCGAGAACGACGCAAAAAGGCAGCTTTGACAAGTGGACGTACGCCTGGTTTTCCTGAGGCATGGTTCACAAATGCACACAGGCATAGGTGCTTTTCGAGACGACAGCATTTCGACACAGTTGGCACGCACTCAACTTCCTATCCCCTTGATCCATCCAATGTTACATCGAAAAAAATGTCGGCATCACCTGACAGAATGGTGTAGTCCCTACAGCGTTCACTCTGTCACCCAGAAATGACAAGAATTGAACCATGTCTTTCCTGATGATAATTTCTTGACGCAAATATTTATCCATCAATGACTTGCATTTCTTCGTTCCCCTTTACGCTCATGCCTGGTTCCACTAGAATAAGAGGAGATTTTCCCGCAAGCAGCAAACATACTTAACTCCTTGCGTGAAAACAACTTGCTTCGGGCGAACCTATGCAAGCGGCTGCCACGCTGGCCCGATTCCTGGAAACGCCCGAAAACCATGCTGCCTTTACGGCCATCCAAGACGTCGTTTCGGCCTGCCGAGCGAAAGCCGCACGGGGTCTCATCATGCCCCTGGTGCTGCACGGCCCGGGCGGCACCGGCAAAACCCACCTCGCCACGGCGCTGGTCCATGAACTGATGCGCCACGACGTCACGCTCGCGCTGCGACAAATCTCCGCCAACGACTGGAAGGTGTTGCTGCCGCCGCCCCAACCCAGACCCTTCGGAACGCCGAGCCGGTTTGCTGATGCAGCGACCGACGAGCACGAGGAGCCGAGTTGGCTCACCGATGCCCACAGCGCTGATTTCTTGGTGATCGAGGACGTGCAATATGTGCCGGCCCGCGCGGCCGAAGCATTGGTGCAATTGCTGGACGCCCGGCAAGCACACGAACTGCCGACGCTGCTGACCGCGCGCTTCGGGCCGCGCCAACTGGCGCAGCAGAGTCCGCGCCTGGGCGCGCGGCTGACGGCCCGTCTCGCGGCTGGCCTGGTGATTGCCCTCGAACCCTTGCAATCTTCCAGCCGTCTCTTATTGCTGCAAGAATTCGCCCAGCGCCGCCAACTGGCTATCCGGTCCGAGATTCTACAGTGGCTAGCGACGCATCTGACCGGCGGCGGTCGGCAGCTCGAAGGCGCCATCGCCCAGCTTGACACGCTCGGCAAGCTCCAGCGCCAGCCGCTGCAGTTGGCCGACATTCGCCCCCATTTTCGGGCACAGGTGGACGCGCTGCGACCTTCCATCGAGCGCATCGTTCAGCACGTGGCCGGCCATTTTGGCGTCGAACCCGCTGAAATGAGTTCGCGCCGCCGACTGCGATCAATCCTCGTGCCGCGCCAGATCAGCATGTACTTGGCCCGGAAGCTCACGCGCCACTCGCTGCAGCAGATCGGTGCTTCGCTCGGTGGTCACGATCACAGCACCGTACTGCATGCCTGCCGCAAGATCGAGAACACCATCCAACAGGACGCCCTGCTTTCCGGATCCGTGCGTCAGCTGCACGCCGAGCTGAGCTGAGGCGATGTTGATCGTTGTGAGGAAAAGCGGTCGACGATTTGTTCAAGAATTGTCCATGTACGATGATCGAACAGCACCGGCCAACAGCAAAAGGCACCGCAAGGGTATTCGCCAACGGGGATCATCAAAGAACGAACCGGCACTCAACGATTTTTCCACACGAAGCCAGCGAGCAGCTGAATGGAATTGGAGACAGCTGCAATCAGAGGCAACATTCTAGGCGAAGGTATTGCTACTACCACCGTATTTCAATCTGTTAGAAGCAAATAGGTCACCAAGAAAGGCAACCAAGGAGTGAATCATGAAGGTCGTATGCCATCGGGAAGGATTGCTCACGGCATGTCAGTTGGCCAGTGCGGCCGTGGCGGCGCGCGAAATCAAGCCGGTGTTGAAGAACCTTAAAGCGGTGGTCGAAAACGAGCGCTGCACCTTGATGGCCACGGATCTAGAGTTGGGCATCCGCTTGGAAGTGCGCGGCATCAAGGTCGAGGATCCCGGCGAGGCGCTCTTGCCGACGAGTCGAGTGATTGCCATTTTGCGCGAAAGCACGGACGAAGAATTGACCGTTGAGGCGAACATCGAGAGTTGTGTGATCAAAGGCGCCCACAACGAATTTGAAATGCCCGGCGAGGATCCGTCGGCGTTTCCCGACATCCCGACGTTTGCGGAGGAGAAGTATCACGAGCTGACGGCTGGTGTGTTGCGTGATATGATTCGGCGAGTGATCTTCGCGGCCGCCAGCGCGGAGCATTCGCGCTTTGGCGCGACCACGGGCATTCTGTGGGAATTGGAAGGCGATAAGGCAACGCTGGTGGCCACGGATGGGCGGCGCCTTGCCTTGGTTCACGGCCAGGCCCAAGCGCACGGCGGTCATACGACCAAAGGACAAACCGCGGTCGTTCCCGTCAAAGCGATGAGCCTTCTGGAGCGCAACCTGACCGAGCCGGACGAGACCATCAAGATCAGCGTACGGCCCAACGAAGTGCTGATGAAGACTGAGCGCGCCATGATTTACAGCCGCCTCGTCGAAGGACGCTTCCCGAATTATCGCCAGGTGCTGCCGGCCAAGCACGGCGCCAAAGTGTCGCTGACGGTTGGACCGTTTCTCAGTGCTGTCCGCCAGGCAGCGATCATGACGGACGACGAAAGCAAGCGCGTCACGTTCCAATTCGCCAAGAAGAAACTGACCTTGCAAGCGCGCGGCGCGGAATCCGGGCGGTCGCGCGTCGAAATGCCGCTGGATTACGAGGGCAAGGCGATCGAGATCAGCTTCGACCCGAAGTTCGTCGTCGACATGCTGCGCGTGCTGGAACCAGATACGCCATTGACGCTGGAGCTGACCGATAACACTACGCCGGCAGTCTTTCGCCATGAGCCGAGCTATCTGTACGTCGTCGTGCCGTTGGTAGGCAACTCCGCGGAGAAGGAAAAGAAGGCGGAATGACATGCGTCGGCCCAACGGACCAGATCCTGGCACGGAATCGCTGGGCGAAATCCTGGCGCGCATGATCGCGGCGCGCGGCTGGGGCCGGCGGCAGGCGCGGCGACACCTGGAACACGCCTGGGCGATGGCGCTCGGGCCGGAACATCTGGAACACACACGCGTCCTGGGCTTGCGCCGCAGCGTCTTGGAAGTGGAAGTGAATAGCCCCGTCCTCTTGCAAGAACTGGCCTCGTACCACAAGCGCCAATTGCTCGCCAAGCTGCGTGAAGGCTTGCCAAATCACACGCTAACCGATGTGCGCTTCAAGGCGGGGACGTGGAAGTGAGGCAAACGGAGCTTCCAAAACAAGGCAATTGAGGTTGTATCATGACCGCAAGAACAAAACCGAAAAAGAAACCAATCCCGGAGCGAAAAGCGCGATCGCTGGATTCATACATCGTCGTTACGCCGGGCACGTGTGCCGGCAAACCGCGCATCGCTGGCCACCGAATTTCTGTTCAGAACATCGCGATTTGGCACGAACGCTTGGGCTGGACAGTTGAAGAGATTGCCGGCGAATTCGATTTATCCCTCGCTGAAGTTCATGCGGCGCTGGCCTACTACTTTGATCACCGAGCGGTGATCGACCAACGCATTCGTGACGATCAGACTTTTGCTGAGGAATTTCGCAAGACCCATCCATCTGTGGTTGAATTCGATTGGGAGTCTTTGGGGAAGGGCGATGGCGCAGACCTTTAAGGTTTATACCGATGAAGGGGTTCACAACGCCATAATCCGCGGTTTGCGGCTGCACGGCGTGGATGTGCTGACCGCTCCTGAAGCGGAAATGCAAGGCAAGGACGACGTTGAACACCTGGAGTTGGCTAAGCGCTTGCAGCATGCATTGTTCACGCGCGATGTCGATTACGTAGTGCTGGCGAAAACCAACCTCAACCATGCCGGGATCATTTACGCGCACCAGGACCAAGCCATTGGACAGTGCATTCGCAGAATCCTCCACCTTTGGAACACCATGACGACTGAGGACATGGCTGGGCGGGTCATCTATTTGTCATCCGCGCAGCAAATTGACTCATGATTGATTCGATTGCAATTAAGGAATGGCACTATGAGCGATGAAACCGTCACCACCGCCGCAATAGCAGCAAGCGATCAGGCCAGCGCCGACTACGCACCCGAAAACGTCGATGTGCTGCGCGACAAGGATCACATCCGCGCCCGCCCCGGCATGTACATCGGCGACACGTCGAGCAAGGGCCTGCACCACTTGATCTACGAGCTGGTCTACAACTCCGTGGACGAAGCCCTCGCCGGCTATTGCAAGAACATCCACGTGGAAATCGATGTGGACGGTTCGCTCTCGGTCGCCGATGATGGCCGCGGCATCCCCGTGGATATTCATCCCAAGATCGGCCGGCCTACGCTGGAAGTGGTGCTGACAATGTTCGGCGCCGGCGCCAAGTTCGACAAGCGCACCTACAAGACCTCCGCGGGCCTGCATGGCATCGGCGCTAAGGCCGTCACCGCGCTCAGCGAGTGGACCGAAGCGCAGGTGCGGCGCAACGGCAAGGTCTACGTCCAGGAATACGAGCGCGGCGTCGCCACTACCGAGGTGAAGGAAATCGCCGCCACCGCCGGTTCACGCACCGGCACCAAAGTCACCTTCATGCCCGACAAGGAGATCTTCCACGAGACCCGGTTCGACTACGACACGCTGGAGAATCGTCTCCGAGAATTGGCCTTCCTCAACAAGGGCTTGGCGATCAAGCTCACCGACAAGCGCACCGGCAAGGAAGACGTTTTCCATTACGAAGGCGGCGTCAGCGCATTCGTCGAATGGATGAACAAATCGGAGGAGGCCGTCCACAAGGTGCTGTACGTCGACAAGACGGTGGACGAAGTTCGCGTCGAAATCGCCTTCCAGTACACCACCGGCGAAGAGGAACGCGCCCGCTGCTACGCCAACAACGCCCACAACCCCGGCGGCGGCACCCACCTGTCCGGCTTCCGCGCCGCACTCACCCGCGCGCTGAACGCTTATGGCGCCAAGACGGACATGTTCAAGAAACTTACGCCGACCGGCGAGGATTTCCGCGAAGGCATCACCGCGGTCATCAACATCCAGGTGCCGGAGCCGCAGTTCGAATCGCAGACGAAGATTCGCCTGAACAATCCCGAGGTCGAAGGCATCGTTTCCAGCGTGGTCTACGAGTACCTGGTGAAGTTCCTGGAGGAGAATCCCAAGGAAGCGACCAAGATCATGAAGAAGGTGATCCTCGCCGCCGAGGCGCGCGAGGCCGCCCAGAAGGCCAAGAAGGCCCTCAAGGATCGCAAGAGCATCCTCAACTCCGGCGGGCTGCCCGGCAAGCTGATGGACTGCACCACCCGTGACCGCGACGAATCGGAGCTGTTCCTCGTCGAAGGCCAATCCGCCGGCGGCTCGGCTGACAATGGCCGCAACCGCCACTTCCAGGCCATCCTCCCCTTACGCGGCAAAGTGCTGAACGTGGAGAAGGCCCGCGTCGAAAAGGTGCTCGACAACGCCGAGCTGGTTTCGCTCATCTCCGCCATCGGCATCGACATCGGCAACACGGAGGAGCTGGAGCGGCTGCGCTACGGCAAAATCATCCTGCTCACCGATGCCGACGTGGACGGCCAGCACATCCGTACGCTGCTGCTCACGTTCTTCTATCGCCAGATGCGCAAGCTGATCGAGACGGGGCACGTCTTCGTGGCGCGGCCGCCGCTGTTCAAGGTCGAGCAGAAAAAGAAAATTCGCTATGTGCAAACGATGAACGAGATGAACACCGAGCTGCTCGACCGCGGCCTGGACGGGACCAAGCTGCACCTGCTGCCGCCTGAGGGCAGCGCCGATCAGGCAACCCTCCTGGAAGGCGAGCGCCTGAAAACGCTCATGCTGCTGCTCGACGATTTGGAGAACTACCTCACGATTGTCGAGCGCCGCGGCATCAATATCGCCACCCTGATTTCCCACATAAAGGAAGGAAAACTGCCGACGTACCACGTGCTCCTGGGCAGTCAGGAGCGCTGGTTCCATACGCATCCAGAAGTGGATCAATTCCGGGACGAGCAAGTCGCCGCCGGCGTGCAATTGGTGATCGCCGATGACGAAACCAAGCACAACGTGCAAGCCAACGGCCATGGCGAACGTTTCTTGCCGCAGGAACTGCACGAGATCAAGAGCGTCAACAAAGCCCTGGAAAAGCTGCGTGGCTTCGCGTTGGTTCCCACGGACCTGGTCCCCGCGCCGCGCATCGCCGGCCGCGAACCGGTGCTGCGCCTGGAGCTGGAGCACGAGGCCAAGAAGCAGCCGCTCACGCATTTGCGCGTGCTGGTGGCCGAAATCCGCAGGCTCGGGGAGCGCGGCATGAAGGTGGTCCGCTTCAAGGGCCTGGGCGAAATGGACGGCGAGGAACTATGGGAAACGACGCTCGACCCCGCCCGCCGCACGCTGATGAAGGTCCAGCTCGACGACGCCCTCAAGGCCGAAGACATGTTCCGCACGCTGATGGGCGAAAAAGTCGAGCCGCGCCGCGAGTTTATTCAGAAGCATGCGCTGGAGGTGAAGGAGATTGATTATCACGGGGCGTGAGAAATCGACGCCAATGTTCGCGATCATTGTCACAAAGAGCGCCTTGAAGGATTTGGATTTTCTGCGAAAATCCGAAGAGCGGGCTGTTGTTGCTGCTATCGAGGAGCAGCTCGTGCATGAGCCTCTGAGCGAGACAAGGAATCGCAAGCCGCTGCGACCGAATGATCTGTCAGCTTGGGAGTTGCGTGTCGGTGATTTTCGCGTGTTCTACGATGTTGACGCGGAATCGCAGAAAGTGCTCGTTGAGGCGGAGCAAACCGCCCACGCCACCGCCGCCCAGGTGTATCGCTGGCGTTGGAAGAACGAAAGCCTGTTCCGCGTCTACCAACGGATGCTCAAAAAAGGTGAAGCTGCAAAGCCGCCCAGGTGTATCGCTGGCGTTGGTGCATGGCGAAGCCGAGGGCTCGCTGCTGGCGTTGCAATTGCTGTTGGCCTTGGCGGCGTCGACCGTCCAGCGCGGCGGCAAGACCGTGCTGATCATGGACAGCTCGCGCCACGTGTTGTTGTGTCTGCGCAGCGGCATGGCAGCGCTGGTGCATTCGCTGGGACCGCGTCAGTTCGCGCAGTATCAGCGGCTGTTGGAGGAGGTGCGCTCCCAAGAGCGTCCTCATCGAGTCAGCGCGAAAGTTCGCCAAGATTGGCCGCGACGAAAACCCCATCAGCCGCCGAAACCCCCAAAACTCCGGGTGCTGGATGACGCACTCAAAGCAAAACTGGCAAAGATCTTAAACGCTGCCTGAGCAGCAAAGTAAAAACGGCGTTGGGTGGCACGCCCTGAGGTACTCCGAAGGGCGTGTAGGTGCCGGGAGGCTCAGCACGCCCTTCGGAGTACCTCAGGGCATGCCACACCATCACGGGCGTGAATCGCTCGCTTGGTTGCCGTCCTCTTACTTTAATGATATGCATAAGGGCCAATGACTTCGCCGACGGGCGCTTCGTCGCCAGCGGCGGATTCTGAGGAGAACCCAACGTGGCACGGAAGAAGAAGAGCCTGGTCATTGTCGAATCGCCCGCCAAGGCGCGAACGATCAACAAATATCTTGGCGGTGCTTACGACGTAGTTGCCAGTAAGGGCCACATTCGCGATCTGCCCAAGACCCGCTTCGGCATCGATATTGAGCATGACTGGACGCCGACCTACCTCATCCTCAAGGACCGCAAGGACCTGATCACCGCGCTCAAGAAGCAAGCCGCGGGCGCCGATATCGTCTACCTGGCCCCCGACCCCGACCGCGAAGGGGAAGCGATCGCCTGGCATCTGAAGGAATCGTTGGGCCTCAAGGACGAAAAGACCCGCCGCGTCACGTTCAACGAGATCACCAAAAACGCCGTGCAAAAAGCGTTCGAAAGCGCCGGCGATATCAACATGGATCTGGTCGCCGCTCAGGAGGCGCGCCGATTCCTCGACCGCATCGTCGGCTACAAAATCAGCCCACTCTTGAGCAATCGGCTGGCGCAACATCTCAGCGCCGGCCGCGTGCAATCCGTCGCCGTCCGCCTGATCGTCGAACGTGAGCGCGAAATCCTGGCATTCAAGCCGGAAGAGTATTGGAAGATCGGAGCGATCTTGCGGCCGGAGTTATTCGCCGCTCGCGGCTTAGCGAAACGAGCGTCAAAACCCAAGGAAGCGGAATCCGCAAAGCCGCAAGCGGCGGAAGAGCCGCAGCTCCCCGAAGGCGCCTTCCGCGCCGAGCTGGCGGAATGGGCGGGGCAAAAATTCGCGGCGTCAAGCCGGGCGCAGATTGACGAGATCGTGACAGGGCTCGACGGGCAGCCGTACGTCGTCGCCAAGATCGAGCACAAGGATCGCCAGGAGAAAGCGCCGCCGCCGTTCACCACCAGCACGCTGCAACAGCAAGCGTCGCTGCGCTTGCACTTTTCCGCCAAGCGCACCATGATGATCGCCCAGCGGTTGTACGAAGGTGTCGATCTCGGCTCGGAAGGTTCCGTCGCGCTCATCACCTACATGCGCACCGATAGCACGCGGCTTTCTGAGGACGCGATCACCGTGTGCCGGACGCACATCAAGAAGCAGTACGGCGAAAACTATGTGCCCGAGCAACCGAACCGTTACGCCGCTTCGAAAGACGCCCAAGGCGCCCACGAAGCGGTTCGGCCCACGGACGTCAGTTACACACCAGAGATGGTTGCGAAACATTTGCCGCAGGAACAAGCGCGGCTCTACACCCTGATCTACAACCGCTTCGTCGCCTGCCAGATGAAGCCAGCGGTGTTCGCGGTGACGAGCGTGGATGTGCAGGCGGGACAGGGTATGTTCCGCGCGTCGGGCCGAACGCTGAAGTTCGACGGTTTCCGGCGCGTGCTCAGCCAGGCCGGCAAGACGGAAGACGTGCTGCTGCCGCCCATGAAAGAGAAGGAAAAGCTCGATTTGCTGGACTTGAAGCCGACGCAACATTTCACGGAGCCGCCGCCGCGCTACAACGAGGCGTCGTTGGTCAAGACGCTGGAGAAGGAAGGCATCGGCCGGCCCAGCACCTACGCGACGATCATCAGCAAGATTCAGGATCGCGGTTACGTCGAGCAGAAGGAGCGGCGCTTCTACGCCACGCCGATCGGCATGACGGTCAATGACATCCTCGTCGAACATTTCCCCAAGGTGATGGACCCGAAGTTCACCCGGCAGATGGAAGAGGAACTCGACCAGATCGAGACGAAGAAATACGAGCGCAACCAGGTGCTGGCGGAGTTTTACGGGCCGTTCAGTGAGGCGCTGCGGTTGGCGGAATCGAAGATGGCCGCCGACACGGAGAAGTGCCCGCTCTGTGGCAAGGCGCTGCAGAAGCGCTTCAGCAAATTCGGCATGTTCTACGGGTGCACGGGCCATCCGGACTGCAAGTACATCAAGAAGAAGGGCAGCGACGGGACGCCGCGTGAGCCACCCAAGGAAACGGAGCACAAATGCCCGGAATGCGGTTCGCCGATGCTGCAGCGCACCGGATCGCGCGGATCGTTCCTGGGTTGTTCGCGCTATCCGGAATGCAAGACGACCATGGGTTTCGACGCCGAGGGCAAACCGGTGCAAACCAGCAAGCCGACGGCGCACGTTTGCGAGAAGTGCGGCAAGCCGATGGTGATTCGTGAAGGCCGGCGCGGGCCGTTCCTGGCGTGCACGGGCTATCCCAAGTGCAAGAACGCCAAGGACGTGGACGCCAAGGGCGACCCGATGAAGCCGATCGATACGGGCATCAGCTGCGAGAAGTGCGGCAGCCCGATGGCGGTGCGGCGCGGACCGCGCGGGCCGTTTTTGGGCTGCACCGCGTACCCCAAGTGCCGCAGCACTAAGCAAATGCCGGCCGACCTGAAGGAAAAGCTCAAGGACGTGCTGCCGCCCCCGCCGCCGAAGAAGCCGGAGCTGCAAGTCGCGATTTCGGAAACCTGTCCGCAATGCGGCGCTGCGATGAAGCTGCGTCCCGGCCGCGGCGGCACCCACTTCTTGGGCTGCAGCAAGTATCCCAAATGCCGCGGGACCATGGAAGTGTCGCCGGAGCTGATGGATCAGATTCATGCGGCACAGCACAAGACCGCGGATGGTGGCGGAGAGTCGTAACCTGGCTCGATCATTCGGCTGATCGCCTTGCCCCGGAGCGCGCGGCAAGGCGGGGGGTGCGCGCCTGTGTAATGTAATCAATCCTGGACCGTCGATCGGCGTGTGGAGGTCGAGGGGGGGGTGCGCGCCTGTGTAATGTAATCAATCCTTGGTGCTGGTTCGATGAGTCATCGGTATGCCGTTCAAAACTCTCGTCCTCGGTAGGCGCCACGCGGGCCAAACGCTCGCGGCGATCCTGACGAGCGAAATGGGTCTATCCCGCCGCAACATCGAACACTCTCTCAAGAATCGCTGGGTGCGTCTCGATGGCGTCTTGTGCCAAAAACCCGGACTGCGTGTTCGCACGGGTCAGCGCTTGCAGGTCGTCGTGCCGCGGGACAAAAAGCCGGCAGCCGATGCGCCGCGCACCGACAAGCTGCTGCCGCTCGCCCGCGCCATTCGAATCGTCTACCTGGATGAGCACATCGTCGTTGTCGATAAGCCTGCCGGCCTGACCACGGTGCGCCACGCCGATGAAACCAAGGCGTTCGGCGGCCGCGCTCAGCGCTTCCTGCCGCCGACGTTGGTCGATCTGTTGCCAAGTTTGTTGCCGTCGTCATCCCAAGGCCGCATCCGCGCCGTTCATCGTCTCGACAAAGAAACGAGCGGTCTGATTGTCTTGGCCCGCAGCGCCGCTGCCGAAAGCGAACTCGGCATGCAGTTCCGAGCGCACACCATGGAGCGCACCTATTTGGCGCTAGTGCGCGGCCCGGCCCAGGACGAGCGCATCGAATCGCACCTCGTTGCGGACCGCGGCGACGGCCGGCGCGGCAGCAGCGCCGACGGCACAGGCCAGCACGCCGTCACTCACGTCCGCGTCGTCGAGCCTCTGGGCGCCTTCACTCTCGTCGAATGCCGCCTGGAGACCGGCCGCACGCACCAGGTGCGTATTCACCTCGGCGAGCGCGGCTTCCCTCTGTGCGGCGAACGCGTCTACGACCGCCCGCTGCACGGTCAGCCGCTGCCGGACACGAGCGGCGCCAAGCGGCCGATGTTGCACGCCGCAACCCTGGCGCTGACGCATCCGGCGACGGGGAAACGCATCGCGTGGGAAATGAAGATGCCGAACGATATGCGGGGACTATTGCAACATTTACGTTCAAACAAATAGCGCTGCCTCAACCGCCAATCCCGGCCCGAACCCTAACGCCAGACAGGGGCGCGGCGCCTGTTCATCGCGCAGCCGGTCGAGGATGAACAGCGTCGTGGGCGAGGACATGTTGCCGTACTCCGCGAAGATGGCCCGGGCCGTCGCGGTGTCATCGGGTCGCAGGCCGAGAGCATCCTCCACAGCGCCGAGAATGCGCGGGCCGCCGGGGTGAATGGCCCAGGAACGGATGTCATCCAGGCGCCAATCGTGGCGGCCGAGCCAGTCGATGACCCAGGGTCGCAAGTGTTGCCGGATCAAACCAGGAACTTTCTTCGACAACGTCATTTCGAAACCGTGATCGCCGACCGTCCACGACATCGCCTCGCTGGTTCCGGGAAAAACTCGGCTGCCCGAAGCGACGAGACGCCAAACATCTTTGCGCGCTGTTGGTTGGGAACAGCCCACGACCGCCGCGGCGCCGTCCGCGAAGATCGCGTTGGCAACGACTTTGCCGGGGTCCCAGCCGTAGTGGTAGTGCAGACTGCACAGCTCGGCGGCGCAGACCAGGACGCGCGCCTCTGGATCGGCGTCGGCAAAGGCGCGGGCCACGCGCAGACCATTCAACGCCCCGTGACAACCCATGAAGCCGACGTGCGTGCGCTCGATCTCCATCGGCAAATCCAACTCGTGCATCATTTCTTGATCGAAGCCCGGCGCCCGGAACCCCGTGCATGAAACGGTCACGAGGTGCGTTAAAGTGTCCGGATCGATGCCGGCCTGGCGCAGCGCGGACGCGGTCGCCGCGCACGCCAGCCGGCCGACTTCTTCACGGTAGACTTCCATACGCTGGTGCGTCGTCGGGCCGCGATCCTCGGCCTCTCCCGTCGGCAGGAAAATGGAGCCAGACGCCGTCGTGCCACGGACCACGTCGTCCACCAAAGGCCGCGGCAACACCATGTGGCGTTTCGCGATGCCGGTGCCTTGAAACATCGCCGGCAGCCAGGTGGACTGCTCGTTGGTGCGGCAACACAGGGCTTTGGCGACGAACAGGCTCTCGTCCTGATCGACGACGCAATTATCCGGAACGGCCGTTCCCATGCCCAAGATGGCGAAACTCATGATCTGGCCTCCTCCTGATCCCTGGTTCCTGATCTCTGATTCCTGCATCCGCATCCTTGCCGCTAAGGCGGGCGCCCCAGTGCAACAGTTGCGGCCAACGGCGCAGCAGCGGCAACGCGCCGGCGACCGCGCGCGGACGCATCGCCCAGTGTGCGATCGCAGCCGCCACGTGCAGCCGCGCCGCGAACCGGCGTCGCCAGGCGGCAGCATACTCCCGATGCACACGCGCCAAGCCCGTGCGCGGCCGGCTGGCTTCGTCCCAGGCGCGCAGCCGGTCAACCAGCAACCACGCGCCTTGCAGCGCCATGCTGATGCCTTCGGCGACGACGGGATGCGCCTCGCCGGCGACGTTGCCGACCGGGAACACGCCAATGCGGCGCTGCAAACGGATGCCAGGACGAATCGGCCCCGCCGCCAGCCAAGAGCCGTCCCGCGTCGCGCCGGCAAGCGCTTCCCGCACGCCGCGGCAGGATCGCTGAATATGTTGCAGGACGATTTCGCCAGCTTCATTTTCGTTGCCCCCGCGTAGCGCCATCAATCGATCGTGACGCACACAACAGGACAAGCTGACGCGGCCGCCGTCGGTGTGGACCATGCCGCCGTAGCCGCCGGGAAACGCCAACAGCGGCATCAGTCCCGGCGACAAGCGGCTGTCCACGAAATGCGCTTTGAACCCGAAAAGGTCGTCGGGCCGCGGCGGGCGATGTTGGTTTTGCGTCGGCAACGCGCCCGGTTCCCACGACCCATGCGCCGCCACGATGATGTCGCCGTGCAACTGGGCGCCGGCGCCACTGGTGCGGCACCGCGCTGTGCAACGATAGCCGTCCGCCGATTCCGAGATCGCTTCCGCGGACCACGGTTGCATCACCGTGACCCCTGCTTGTCGAGCTTGCTCCAGCAACAGCGTGTCGAGGCGTTCGCGCGACAAGGCCCGTCCCCAACCGCCGACACCGCGCGGCCTGGGCAGGTCGGCCGTCACGACCGTGTCGCCAGCGAACAAGCCGACTTGCTGCACCGGCGGTCCCGCTTGTTCGCGAAAGACTTCGCCAACGCCGAGGTGTTCCAGGAGCGGCAAATTCGTGGCCGAGAGATATTCGCCGCACACTTTGCGCCGCGGAAATTGCTTGCGTTCCAGCACGGCGACGTGCCAGCCGGCCCGCGCCAGCAGCAGCGCGGTCGCCGATCCCGCGGGACCGCCGCCGATCACCATCGCGTCGAAATGTTCGGCCAATCGAGAACCCTCGTGTTTAGCCGCGGTTCGCAGAACCGCGCGGGTCTTCGACCCGCGGCCAAACAAATGCCCCTTGTCGCTGCCAGCTCAACAGAAACCGGCACGGCCAGTAGCGGCGATAACTCGCGCCGTCCAAGCCGGCGTGATCGGCCAGATGCAAAACTTCGCCGCGCGTCCAGGCTGCGGCAACGGAGCGCGGGCCATCGACGTGCACGACGGGCGAAGTGGTCAAGAGCCGGCCGGCGACGTGGGCCAACAGCCAGCCGGCAAAGCAGCGGCGCAAGTCGTTGACCAGCACAAGAACACGAGCCGACGCCGCCATGCGCCGCAAGATGATGACGGCCTGTTCCTCGTCGAAATGATGCAAGAACAGCGAGCAAACGACGGCGTCATAATCCGCCGGAAGATTAGTTGCCAGTATATCGCAAACGAAGAACCGCAGGTCGGCGCCGTCGGCATCGGCGCGCTCTTGAGCATAGGCTACGGCCGCGGCGCTGCGATCGCATCCTTCCAGGATCATCGCAAGGTTAGCGCCCTTAGCGCGCCGGCGCAGCGAGCGCAGGACATCGCCGCCGCCGCTGCCGACGTCGAGCACCCGGATCGGCCGCGGCGCCGCTTGTTCGGCAAGCTGACACAACGCCGGCCAGAATAAACGGACGCTGCCGCTCCAGCGGTTGATGCGTTCCAGTCCGCGCAGCGCGTGGTGATGCCGTTCCGCCGCCAGGTCGGGTTGATCCATGATTTCCGGCTCGAGGCAGCGCGTGCCGGCGTGAAAGGGCAACAACATGCGTTTCCCATTGACCCGCAAAAGAGCGGTCGTGCATCGATTTGCCTGCTATTCTACGCGCGGCCGCACGATCTTGCCCAGAAGGAATTTGGCCGGGTTTTTTGGTTTCTATTCCAGATGTGTCCGCGTTTCTGGCACTGGAATCGCGTGTGATGGACGGCGTCGCCTACTGGGAGCACATCGGCGGATTTGCCGCGGGCGTCAGCATTGTCTGGGGCACGGTGTTTTGGCTGCGGTATCAACAGGCAAATGCGCGCGAAATGCCGGCCGCCGCCCGTCCTGAACCGGCGCTGGAACCAGCCGCCGCCGCCGCGGAACCAGCGCCCGATCCGTTTGCAAACTTCCTGTCGCTGTCCACGTCGCAACACGTGAAAGCCGCGGAAGAACGACGCGTCACCAATCGCGATAGCTGGTGATCAGTAAATTCCGTTTGACCGCGCTTCCGCTTTTGCCATATCCTAAGGGTGAAGACTCTCCTGCCTGCCATGCTCTCGTCCGTTGTGCGTTTTCGGAAGCGCGTCATGATGTCGTTTGTCAGAATTGTCGGCGCGGTCAGCTTCGCCGTAGTCGTGTTCGCGCTCGGTACGGTGGCTCGAAGCCAGAGCCAAACCCCCGCGCGCAAAGACCTCGATCCCGAGCACGCCGCCAAGATGGCCAAAGGGCTCGACCTTTTCAAAAAGCAAATCAAGCCGCTTATCGAAACCAAGTGTCTGCGTTGCCACGGCGGCGCGAAAATCGAATCGGAGCTCGACCTCAGCGATCGCGATGGGCTCCTCAAAGGCGGGTTGCACGGCCCGGCCATCGTTTCCGGCAAGAGCACGGACAGCCTGCTCGTCAAGCTGGTCAATCACCAAAAAGACCCGTTCATGCCGAAGAACGGCACGAAACTGCCGGTCGAAGCGCTTGCCCAGATCGCGGCGTGGATCGACCTCGGTGCACCGTATGACAATCCGCTGGTTGCAGCCAAGACGAAGAAGCGTTCATGGACCGAGAAGGTGTTGGAGCCGGAAGCGAAGCAATGGTGGGCGTTCCAGCCGCTCAAGAAGGCTGCGCCACCGACCGTGAAGCATCAGGCGTGGACGAAGACACCGCTCGACCGCTTCATCCTTGCCAAGCTGGAAGCCGCCGGACTCGCCCCGAATCCGCCCGCGCCCAGGCACGTGTTGATCCGCCGCGCCTACTTCGATTTGCTCGGCCTGCCACCGCCGCCCGAGGAAGTGGACGCGTTCGTCAACGACGCCGCGCCCGATGCCTGGCCGAAGCTGATCGACCGGTTGCTGCAAAGTCCGCATTACGGCGAGCGCTGGGGCCGGCACTGGCTCGATCTGGCTCGCTTTGCCGAGAGCCACGGCTTCGAGCATGACTACGACCGCCCCACGGCGTATCACTATCGCGATTTTGTCATCGAGGCGCTCAATCGCGATTTGCCGTACGACACGTTCGTCAAATGGCAAATTGCGGGCGATGAATATGCGCCCGACGATATGCTGGCGCTGAAGGCGACGGGCTTTCTCGCCGCCGGCGTTCACAGCACGCAGATCACCAAGTCGGAAGTCGAAAAGCACCGCTACGACGAAATGGACGACAAACTCAGCACGCTCACCACCGCGATGCTCGGCCTGACCGTCGGCTGTGCCCGCTGCCACGACCACAAGTACGACCCGATCCCGCAGCGCGATTACTATCGGCTGCTCTCGACGTTCACCACGACGATTCGCAGCGAGGTCGAGCTGAAGCCGCTGCCAGACGAGTATGTGAAAGCGAAGGCGGCGTTCGACAAGGCACATCAGCCTTTCCTGGACAAGGTGAACCAATTCGAGAAGAAGCTACCCGTCCGCCTCGCCGACTGGGAAAAGAAGGACGCAGCTAAAGCCAAGGCACCGGCGCCCATCGCGGCCATCGTCCAGTTGAAGCCGGACGAACGCAAGCCGGAGCAACAGGCCGAGCTGGTGAAGTGGTATCGGTCCATCGACGCGGAATTGAAGAAGCTCGAACAACAAGTGCAGGAGCATGCCAAGAAAGCGCCGGCGGCGCCGAAAATGCTCGTGGCCAGCGAAGGCTTGCCGCCGATCCGATTGCACTCGCAAGGCGAGGATTTCTTCAACGAGACTTTCTTCCTGCGGCGCGGCGACCCGGACAACAAAGAAGGTGTGGCGCCTCAGGGCTTTTTGCAAGTGTTGATGCCGTCGGCCGACGCCGCAAAGCGCTGGCAAACGCCGCCGCCCGCCGGATGGCGCACTTCGTACCGTCGCCGCGCCATGGCCGATTGGCTCACCGACGTCGACACCGGCGCCGGGGCGCTGCTGGCCCGCGTCATGGCCAACCGCCTTTGGCAACACCACCTGGGCCGGGGCATCGTCGCCACGCCCAGCGATTACGGCGTCCGCGGCGACGCGCCGACGCATCCGGAACTGCTCGATTGGCTGGCGCGCGAGCTGGTGAGCAACGGCTGGAAGCTGAAAGCGATGCACAAGCTGGTCATGACCAGCGCCGTCTACATGCAGAGTTCGACGCTCGACGAAGCTAAGGCGAAGATCGACCGCGACAACAAGCTGGTCTGGCGCAATCCGCCGCGCCGCCTCGAAGCCGAGGTCATCCGCGACGCTGTCCTCGCCGTCGGCAACCAGCTCGACCCGAAGCTGTACGGCCCCGGCACACTCGATGACAATTCGAAACGCCGCAGCATCTACTTCACCGTCAAGCGCAGCAAGCTGATGCCGATGATGATCATCTTCGACGCACCGGAAGCGCTGAGCGGCATGGCCGAACGGCCGACGACGACGATCGCTCCGCAAGCGCTGCACCTCATGAACAACCCGCGGATGCGCGACTGCGCGAAGACGTTCGCCAAACGGCTCGGCACGGGGAAGATGCCGGACGTAATACACGTTGCTTACCGAATCGCTGTGGCGCGCAATCCGTCGGCGGAAGAGTTGACCGATGCGATGGCATTCATCAACGAGCAGATGGAGACGTACGCGACTGATGATCGGCGCGAACGAGCACTAACGGACTTTTGTCAGGTGCTGATGTGTTTGAATGAGTTTATTTACGTGGACTGATGGCCGCTTCATCGGGAATGTTGCAAGAATCAACTGGTTTGAGGCGGGTCGGCCTTCTTCGACTCACGTTCTTTCCTCATCGCCTCGTAGCGCTTGATCTTCTCGGATTCGGCCTTGAGATAGGCCAGTCGCTCTGGACGGCAGGGCCGCACTTCGTTGTCGATTGGCCCATCGATGATAAGGATAACGGAGTCACTGCTGTCAAAGCCGGACATATTTGGTTCGGGATTATTCATGGTCATCTCGTGCTGAGGACAATTTTTCGTTGCGCGATGATTTCTCCGCCCGCAACAATCGAGACTGCGTAATGGCCTGCTCGCGGCGCCGAGAATCCGCGCAGTCGGAAAACGCATCGAAACTCTTGCAAAGGATCAGCAAACGTCGCCTGTGTTCGCACTCGCCGAATCTCATCCCAATTAGCCAGCGCTTCGACAACTAATTCAAGTGACATTTCGCCGAGTCCATTGGTCAAAAACGCGAGGACCGTAACCGCCATCGGTTCCGAAGGAAACTCGTCGAAAAAGCGCCGGGTAAAACAGTTCACAGGCGTGACGTTTTTCGTGTTTTCTTCGACAATTACGTTTTCGCAGACCAACAATCCAATGGCGACGGGAAGCTGATTCATTGTTCACCTTGTGAAGCCGCACGCGGTTCATTTTTGTCCCAGTAGTTGCCGCAGCACAAACTGCAAAATCCCGCCATGCTGGAAATACTGCACTTCCTGCGGCGTATCGATGCGTACGATTGCTGGAAACGTCTTCACGGTGCCGTCGCTCTTCTTCGCATTCACGGCGATGGTCTTACCGGGACCAAAGTTCTTCAGCAACTCGGGAAGCCCTGCGAGATCGTAAACCTCCTCGCCATTCAATCCTAGGCTTTCCGCATTCTCGCCGGGCTGAAACTGCAGCGGCAAGATACCCATGCCGACGAGGTTCGAGCGGTGGATGCGCTCGTAGCTCTCGGCGATGACGAACTTGATGCCGAGCAGGTACGGCCCCTTCGCCGCCCAGTCGCGTGAGCTGCCGGAGCCGTATTCCTTGCCGGCCAACACCACGAGCGGGATCTTCTCTTCCTTGTATTTCATTGCGGCGTCGAAGATCGACATTTGCTCGCCGTCGGGCAGATGCCTGGTCACGCCGCCTTCGGTACCGGGCGCCAACTTGTTCTTCAGGCGCACGTTGGCGAAGGTGCCGCGCACCATGACTTCATCGTTGCCGCGACGAGCGCCGTACGAATTGAAGTCGGCCGGCTGGACACCCTTGGAGATCAGATACTTGCCGGCCGGGCCGTCCTTGTTGATCGAGCCGGCGGGCGAGATGTGGTCGGTGGTGATGCTGTCGCCGAGCAGGGCCAGGACGCGGGCGCCCTTGATGTCGGCGCTTGGGCCGGGCTGCTTGGGCATGTTCTGGAAGTACGGCGGATGCTTGACGTACGTGCTTTTGACGTCCCAGGTGAACAGATCGCCGGTCGGCACCGCCATCTTCGCCCAGTGCGCATCGCCCTTGAAGACGTCGCTGTACACCTTGCTGAATGTCTCCGCCTTGACGCACTTCTGCACCGTGTCGCGGATCTCTTTCTGCGTGGGCCAAAGGTCGCGTAGGTACACCGGCTTGCCGTCGTTGCCCGTGCCGAGCGGTTCCTTATCCATTTCAATGTCGATTCGGCCGGCCAGCGCGAAGGCGACGACCAGCGGCGGCGAGGCGAGATAATTCGCACGCACCTCCGGATGGACGCGGCCTTCGAAGTTGCGGTTGCCGGAGAGCACGCTGCACACCACCAATTCGTGATCGGCGATCGTCTTGGAAATCTCCGGCGGCAGCGGCCCGCTGTTGCCGATGCATGTGGTGCAGCCGTAGCCGACGAGGAAGAACCCCAATTGCTCCAGGGGCCGCATCAAGCCGGCTTGGATCAGGTATTCGGTGACTGCCTTCGAGCCGGGGGCGAGGCTCGTCTTCACCCAGGGCTTGGTTTGCAGGCCCTTCTCCGCGGCCTTCTTCGCGAGCAAACCGGCGGCGATCAGCACCGATGGGTTCGAGGTATTGGTGCAGCTTGTAATGGCGGCGATGACGACGCGGCCGTGTTCCGGGGGAAGGGACTTCTTAAGCACGTCAGACAATTCTCGGTATTCCTGCGCGCTGAGGACGACGCTACCGTCGCTGAGGACGACGCGGCCATGTTCCGGCGGCAGCACGCCCGGCGACGCTGGAACGGCGGGCCCCACTTGCGGCAGTTCCTTCTTCGCGTCCTTTTTCACCTTCAGACTGGAAAGAGCGTCGAGGAACGATTTCTTCACATCGGTAAGCGCCACACGGTCCTGCGGCCGGCTGGGACCTGCCAGCGAGGGCACGACCTTGCCCAGGTCCAACTCCAGCGTGTCGCTGTAGATCGGATCGGGAGCGCCGGCGGTGCGGAACAGGCCCTGCTCTTTGCAGTAGGCTTCGACGCGTTGCACTTGCTCCGGGGAGCGCCCCGTGAGCCGCAGATAAATGAGCGTCTCTTCATCGACGGGGAAGATGCCGCAGGTGGCGCCGTATTCGGGGGCCATGTTGGCGATGGTGGCGCGGTCGGCGAGCGGCATCGCGTCCAGGCCCGGACCAAAGAATTCGACGAACTTGCCGACCACGCCTTTCTTGCGCAGCATTTGCGTGACGGTGAGGACGAGGTCGGTCGCGGTCGCGCCTTCGGGAAGCTGCCCAGAGAGCTTGAAGCCGACGACTTGCGGGATCAGCATCGATACCGGCTGGCCGAGCATCGCCGCCTCGGCTTCAATGCCGCCGACGCCCCAGCCGAGCACGCCCAAGCCGTTGACCATCGTCGTATGCGAATCCGTGCCGACGAGAGTGTCGGGATAAAGCGTCTTCGTCGCATCGTCCAAAAACACGACGCGGGCCAGGTACTCAAGATTCACCTGGTGCACGATCCCCGTCTCCGGCGGCACGACCTTGAAATTGCGAAAGGCGCTCTGGCCCCAGCGCAGAAAGACGTAGCGTTCCAGGTTGCGCTGGTATTCGATATCGGTGTTGAGCTGGAAGGCGTTGGCGGCGCCGAAGTTGTCCACTTGCACCGAATGGTCGATAACCAGCTCGGCCGGCTGCAGCGGGTTGATCTTTGTCGGATCGCCGCCCATGGCCTTCATGGCGTCGCGCATGGCGGCCAAATCGACCACCGCCGGCACCCCCGTGAAGTCCTGCAACAACACCCGGCTCGGCGTGAAGGCAATCTCCTTGGTCGGCTCAGCCTTGGGATCCCACTGCGCCAGCGCCGCAATGTCCTCGGCCCGCACGTTGACGCCGTCCTCGGTCCGCAACAGGTTCTCCAGCAGGATCTTCAACGAAAAGGGCAGCCGCTGTGCCTGCGGGTACTTTTGGTAGACCGCGGCCAGACGGTAGATCGTGTAATCCTGATTGCCGACTCGAAGAGTGGCTTTGCTTACCGATGAGTTAGCCATGGCGAAAGCCCTCGATAGATCATCTTTGTGTTCGAACGTTATTGTAGAAGAATGGCCCAATGGCAAAGGCGCGTTGCTGCCTGGGCTCCGGCGAAAATGGATTGCATTGCAACCCCCTGGCGACAGCCCTGCAATGCATTTTTGTCCAGGTGCAGCAAGAGGGGGGTGGGGGGCGGCCGGCGTGGTTCAAAAGCTTGGGATGAGGTTGCCAAACGACAGGGCCACTTGGCCCTGTTGGACTTGTCGACCTGTACATTCGCAAGTCTAATAGCAAATTGCAGTTACGACACAGAAAATGTGCGACAGGGGGCCTGGTTCAAAAACGCGCGGTTGAGGGTGCCAAGCGACTGTGCAATCGACTGGGCCATTTGGCCCCCTTGTGCATTGTCGCGTCCGTAGCGTAACTGCTGGCCTGGAAAACGGTTATGGCTGCCAATTTCGCGACTATACCACAATGCCACTTTTGTCGCGCGCGCGCCTGGCTGTAACCCAACTTTGAACCGTGCCCTCAGCGATTATCATAAACGACAAACTGACCAAATGGAATATCTCATCCGCAGAAAGCCCCGCACGCAAGCCGGCATCGTCGGCCGCGCCGGGCCCCAGCCCACCACCGGCTTGCTGCCCAGGCCGCGACGGACGGGGGTGTTGCAGCGTTGGCAGGTTTGGCGATGGCGCATGGCTGGCGGTAGGGATACCGAAGAGCGAGGCGGTTCAGGCGCATGACCATGCCAGCCGCGGAAGGGACAAATCAATCAGAAGCGGTCGTCCAGTGATTTCTGCGATATACTGTGACTGTACGGAAGAATTTCCAACCATCAGCTTGGGCAATCGCATGAAGACAGTTGAGGCCAAAATTCCCGAGCGCCTGGATCGGCAGATCGACGCCCTCGTGGAACAGGGATGGTTCCACAGTCGCGACAAGGTGATGGCGGAAGCGCTTCGCCGGTTTCTGGAATCCCACCGCCCGGAATTGATGGAACAATTTATTCGCGACGACATCGAGTGGGGGTTGCGTGGCCGAAACTGATGCCGCCACCCTGGTCATCTGCGATGCCGGCCCGTTGATTCATTTGGACGAACTTGGCTGTTTGAACCTGCTGCGCGACTTCGCCGAAATTCAGGTTCCCAATGCGGTTTGGCAGGAGGTCCTGCGTCACCGCCCATCTGCCTTGCGCCGACGAACCGTTCCATTGAAGCGTGTCAGCTGCTCAATGGAGGCGACACCGGAACTGCGCGCTTTGACGCGAACCTTTCTTCTGGATGCCGGCGAATTGGAAGCGCTGATTCTCATGCAGGAGCATGCAGACGCAATCTTGCTGACCGACGACTCGGCCGCTCGCCTTGTCGCCCAGCGCTTGGACTACGAGGTCCACGGAACCATTGGCGTCGTCCTGCGAGCCCTGCGAATGCAGCAGCGAACCAAACGCCAAGTCCTCAACCTGTTGCGAACCCTGCCAAAACGATCGACTTTGTTCATCGAGCCGCGCTTGTTGGATTGGGTCACCGAGCAGGTGAAGAACGCCTGAGCGCAAAACTTTCCCACAATCGAGCCGTTGGCCGGCATCCCCGGCCGCGCCCGGCCCCAGCCCATCTTCCGGCTTCCCGCCCAGGCCGCGGCGGACGGGGGTTTTTGCAGCGTTCGTAGGTTTTGCGATGGCACACGGCGGGCGGAACCCGACGGAAGCGGCGGTTCACCCGATGATTTCAAAACTCAGATAGGAACGCACCTGGTTCGACGTGAAAGTAGCGAGCGAGCTTGGCGATTTGCGCGCGGTTGAGTTTGCGTTTGCCGGCCAGCACTTCGGAAATGGTCGACTCAGCAATGCCGGCGCCGTGGCCAGCCGCGGCTTGAGAGATGCCCTGCTGCTCGATCAAGAAGCGAAGCAAGTCGGCGTCGCCGACCGGCTGCATCGGGACCGTTTCGGCTTCGTATGCCTCGACCAGGTCGCTCAGCACATCGAGGTAATCTTGCTCCGGCGTCGTGAGCGCGGGGCGATCAATGAGCGCATCGATGACCGCGATGGCTGCGTCGAGGTCGGACTCGGTGCGCAGGGGCCGAAGCGGCAGCTGCCGCACCAGGTCCAAATAACGGTCCTCGGTCTTGCCGTATACCGCGCGGCTCGTGCTTGCCCGCTTGACTGCCATGCTTAGTCCTTTTTCCATTTGCCTTCATCATAGTCGGCGTGCGTCAGCACATGCCGAACGAACAGCTTCCCGCGGTTGAAGTGAATTGCCGCGATCAGCCGATACTTGTTGCCGCCGATGTCGAACACCACAAAGCGCCCAACGAGGTCGGCGGTGTTGAATGTCTTGCGCACGTCGGCGAATTTTTCCCACTGCGCGCGCTTGGCAACCTGATGCCACGCCTCAAGCGGCGACTTCGCTTTGGGGTGCTGGTCCCAGAACTCGCGAAGTTTCTTCTTGGAGATGATGTGCATCACCTGGCCCCCGCAAAAGAATTAGTCGACGCATACATGCACCTTTGCGGGGTAGTACTTGAACCGACGACCCATTTCCCCGACTTGGTCGCCAGTTTGCGGGGTTCGTTTGCCTGGAAATCCCACGTGCCCCTTGGTCCCCGGCTTGGTCACGATGGGTTGCTTCGCAATATGCGAACACACAGATTATCTTCGCAAAACGCGAATACGTCAACCCTGGATCGAGCAATTTCGCAAAATTTATCAATCACCCGCTTCATTGTTGGGATTGCGGTTGGTCGAGAACACGGCCGAGGGTAAGCTATTGCCTCCAGAAGTTCTGGCAAGGAGGCAGCGGTTAAGGCACGTCGTTGGCCAAAGGACTTGGCTTGGACCGAAGTCGTTTGGGAGGTTGAGAATTCGTGGTGTGGCGCGTGTGGGCGTCGGCTGCACGTGCGGTCCAATCGCCATCGTCACATTTTCAGCTTCCAGGGCCGGCTACATTTGGTCTGCAAGTTGCTGCAATGTGTCGATCCGGCCTGTGCGAATCAGCACCGCACGTTCAGTCCGGAACGGGAACGCACTCTGACCATGCCGCGCTGGCTCATTGGTTGGGATGTTTTCTGTTGGCTTGGTCAGCGACGCTTTGTTCGGCATTGGTCGGCGCCACAACTGCGCGCCGGTTGCTCGACCGTTTCGGAATTCCTTGGTCGGAAGACGCCATCGAGGACTATCTGCAACGCTATCAATGCATGTTGGCAGCGCGTCAACAAGATCCTGCCCCGTTGAAAAAGCAGTATCAGAAGACGCGTCACCTGCTGCTTTCGATTGACGGCTTGCAGCCAGAGAAAGGACACGAGACGCTCTACGTGGTGAGGGAATTGGGTCAGCAACGGGTGTGGTTTGCCGAAGCACTTTTGGCGAGCGCGACCGACGAAATCCGCCGGTTGATCGTGCAAGCGCGTGCTTGGGCAGAGTTGATCCGCAGATTGCGCAGATTGCGCAGATGGAAGAGAGCCCAGGAACAAGTCAGCCTCGGCGAAGGTTATTTGCGCACGCCGTTCGTCGTCCGCAATGGCTACATCGATCTGCCGACGGGGCCGGGACTGGGCATCGAATTGGATGAGAAGTTGATGGCCGACAAGATTGGCCACAAATGGCGCAACCGCGAGACGTATGACGAGGACGACGGGTCAGAGCCTGTGAAAAAATCAAAACCGTCTCTCGCAAAGTCGCAAAGGCGCCAAGAATACCCAAGAATTCATGGCTATCTTTCTTGTTGCTTGGCGTCTTTGCGACTTTGCGAGAGATTTTTTCACAAACTCTCAGTGGTGGATTGGTGAAATCGGGTCAGTAGCCCGGCTGCTTGGGGCCGCCGGGCTGCTGTGGGCAAACTGAGACACGACCGAACAGGTCGCCCTACCAAGAATTCATTCGTTTGCATTCGGTACACACCCACAACGCCGAATGAAAAACTAGGTGAAATCCATAACCGTCGCTGGTGTCAGACTTTGTGACAATCAGCGTTTTTTTGGAATCTGCTCGCCCTCCGAATGAAACCGAAATTGCCTGCAAAGTGATCAACTAAGTAGGTTTTTTGAGCCTGTCGTCGGGAGGGCATGAACGGTCACGATACGTCATTTCCGGATCGGTCGTAGATTGATTCCACGGCCGCCACCCTTGATCGCCAGATTGAATATAGCGCCCGATTTGGTCGCCCGTTACGCTCAGTACTTTGGATACACAGCATGGCCGAAGATCGCGGTGGTTCTTGGGAGCGTTATCGCGAATACCTGGCGATGCTAGCCCGGCTACAGATGCCGGCGCGGCTGCGGGCCAAGGTGGACGCTTCGGATGTCATCCAGCAGACGCTGCTCGAAGCCCATCAAGCCGGGGCGCGGTTGGCGCAACTGGATGAACCGGGCCGGGCGGCGTATTTGCGACGGATCTTGACAAATAACCTCGCTGACCTGGTTCGGCGCTTCGGAGCCGAGGCGCGCGATGCGAACCGGGAGCGCTCGCTCGAAGCCCAGGTGCACGATTCGTCGGCACGGCTGGCGGATTGGCTGGCGGCGGACCAATCGTCGCCCAGCCAGCGAGCGGCACGGGAAGAAGAACTGTTGGCCCTGGCCCAAGCGCTCGCGCAACTACCCGCGGATCAGCGGTCGGCGGTCGAGATGAAACATCTCCAGGGATATTCGGTGGCAGAAATCGCCGAAGCTTTGGGCAAGAGCGAATCGGCGGTGGGCGGCTTGTTACGGCGTGGCCTCAAGCGCTTGCGGGAATTGACCAAGCAGAACTGATCCGCAGATTGCGCCGATTTCGCAGATGAAGAAGATTCTCGGTTGTTTTTGGCTTTGAATCGGCGTCATCTGCGAAATCTGCGGATAGCTATCCTCATGCGGTAAGCGGAGTCAACATTATGGACCGCGAACAGAAACTGGATGAAATCATCACGGCGTATCTGAAAGCCGTCGAGGCGGGTGAACCGATCGACCAGGCGGAGTGGCTGAAACGCTATCCCGATCTGGCCGATGACTTGGCGGAGTTCTTCGCCGGGCAGCGCAGCGTGGAGCGGGTGGCCGTGTCCAGCTTTTTGCGGGCCAGGGCGAGCCAGGTGGGGCGTTCGTTGTCGAGGTTGGTCAGGGTGCGTTTTTGCAGGTGCTTCGCGCTGGCGGCGTCGTTGGGGTACAGGCGCGGGTAGCGGACGGTGCCGGGGCTGCGTGCCTCCACCGCCAGTTGATCCTTGCTTTTCCTGAAAAATAGCGAGCGATTTTCTCTGGGCCGCGACACTATACTCAGGGTGCCCATGCGACCCGGCTCGGAGGATGAATATGTCCGGCTCCACAGCGACGCTGCTGACCTCGCTAAGACGCGCTTTGAGCGAAGAGGAATTGGCGCGGCAAGGCGACCGCGAATTGCTGCAGCGCTTTGCCGGCCTGCGGGACGCGGCGGCGTTTGCTGTCCTGGTCAAGCGGCATGGGGCGCTGGTGCTGGGCGTTTGCAAGCGAATCTTGCACGACCATGGGCTTGCTGAGGACGCGTTTCAAGCGGTGTTCGTCATCTTGGCGAAACGGGCCGGGGCCATTCGCAAACGTGAAGCGCTCGCGAGTTGGTTGTTCGGCGTGGCCCGGCGCGTCGCCCAGCAGGCGCGGCGGCGACAGAATCGCGAGAACCTCAAGATTCGTCAGGCTGCCGACGCGCGCCGGCACGCGGATCAGAAGGATCTGCGCTGGCAAGAAATGCTCGACCTCTTGGAGGAGGAATTGCGCCGCCTGCCGCGCTGCTATCAGGCGCCCCTGTTGGCTTGTTACCTGGAGGGCCGCACGCAGGATGAAGCGGCCCGCGAGCTGGGTTGGCCGCTCGGCACGTTGCGGCGACGCTTGAACAAAGGCCGCGAAATTCTGCGAGCGCGGTTGACCCGACAAGGGATTGTCTGGTCGGCTGGACTTTTTTCGCTCGGTTTCTCGGTGGACACGGCGTCCGCGGCAGCGCTGGTGGAGTTGCGGCAGCGGACCCTTCAAGCCGTCTTGTCCTGCTTGAAGGGCGAACCCATCAGCCAAGGAGTTGCGCTCATGGTTCAAGGAAGTATGCACTGGGCGGCGGGGACAACGTGGAAATGTTTGGCGGTGGCCGTCGTGTTGTGCTGCGGGGTGGCGGGACTGGGCGCTGTTTGGTCGGCAGCCGAAGCGGCGCGGGAACCGGAGCATGCAGCTGCGGGCGCTGAGCCCGTGCAACCGCCGGGTCGCGCACAGAAGCGGTCCGACAAGACAACGGACCAATCGCTGCCGGAGGGGGCGGTCACGCGTTTGGGATCGTTGCGATTCAATCACGGCGACGGCTTGCGATCCTTGCACTACACCCCGGACGGTAAAACCATTGTTTCCTACGGCGGCGGTTCCATCCGTCTCTGGGATAGCGACAGCGGCCACGAAACGAAGCAATTCTCAACCGGGAATTCCACTCACGATCCCACGGTCTTGCTGGACGGCAAGACCTTGCTGTCGTGGAGTTTGAACATGGAAGCACTGTGTTACTGGGATCTGGAGCAGGGCAAACAGTCACGAACCGTCCGGCTGCCGGTGCCCCGCGGCGCCTTCTCGAAGTGGTTTCAAAACCCCTTCTCCCCGGACGGCCGGCTCGTCGTCATCCAGACTGATGTCGGAGTTGACGTGTTCGAGACGACCAGCGGCAAACCACGCTTTCGCACGAACCGGCGCGGCGACGACATTCAAACCGTGACGTTCTCCGGCGATTCCAAAACCCTGATCCAGTCCAGCAAGGATGGCGTTCTCGAAGTGTGGGACGCGCAGACAGGCAAGCCACTCAAGATCTTCGATCAAAACCTGCCCGCACATATTTTGGCATCTTCTCCCGACGGTCACTGGCTGGCGACCTTGGAGCACCACACCTACGCGATCGACAAGCACCTGGAGAAGGATGTTGTCCACGTTTGGGACTTGAATCAGGCCAAGGAAGCGTACACGTTCACCGCCAAGGGATGGTTCATGGGCGTCCAATTCACGCTCGACAGCAAACGCTTGATGGCCCGCAGATCGACGATGCAAGGTTGGTCGTATCACGGATGGGACCTCGCGTCCGGCAAAGAGATTCCCGACATTCTGCCGCAATGGACGCAAGCTAAAGCGTTTCATCCGGACGGGAAGCGATTTCTCGCGGGGGGCAGCAAATTCGACCAATGGGACTCGGCCACGGGAAAGCGTCTGTCTTCCGACGACTCACCCTATGCCTGGGCCCGCACGATGTGTTTCGATTCCACGGCCGAACGGATCGTCACCTTTGGTTTTGGTTCTATCACAAGCTGGGACGTGGCCAGCGGCAAGCGCTTGAATTCGTTGGAAGTGCCCTATTACGCCAACTCCATGCCAGCCCCTATATTCACTTCCGACGCCAAGCTTGCACTGACTTACCAAGTCAAGCAATCCGATTACGACATCGAAATGGTCGTTTGGGACGTTGCTCGCGGAACCAAGAAGACTCTCAGCATGGGCGATCCACCCAAGCGCTACAGCAACGCCCATGCGCACATCAGCCCGTCGTTCACACCGGACGGCACCCGGCTCGTGGCGCGTCAGCCAGGCTACGAACAGTCCATGATTCGCATTTGGGACCTGAAGACCGGGCTCGAATCCAAGCAAATTCCTGAAACCAAGGCCGGACATAGCTATAGCTGGCACGCCTACCTCCTGGCGGACGGACGAACCTTGGTCATCCCCGGGCTTCAAGCCGTGGGCATCGACATCATCGGCGGCACAGAGACTTTCGCCTGGCAGGCGCCTGTGCGCATTCCATTCAAAGATGGAAAAGAGCCAGCGCAGGATCCCAACAAAGTTCCCCCCTGGCGCTCCTTCGCGATTACTCCTGATGGCAAGACAGCCGCGTACCTGCTCTTGACCGGCTATGGCCGAGAACGTGTCTCCAACCGGATCGTTCTTTGCGACGGCAAAACCGGCCGACTTTTGCGTCGGCTCGATGACTCCGGCATCTCCGGCCGCGACTCGGAACAGCTCGCCTTTTCCGCAGATGGCCGACGTCTGGCGTCCACCGATGGCCGCGTAACGCATGTCTGGGACGTCGCCACCGGCGCAAAGCTGCGCACCCTCACAGGCCACATCGGCGAAGTGCATGCAATCGTGTTCAGTCAAGACGGCCGTCGCCTGGCCAGCGCCAGCGCCGACAGCACGGTTTTGATTTGGAATCTCGCTGATTCAAATTTGTCTCGGTAGCGCTGAAGCGGGCTGAGAAGCACAGATCGAGGAAGTACTGCTGGCGAGTCCCCCGCCCGATCCAAGGCGACCCGGAGCGGGTGCTTCTTTGGACCCAGCTTATCACCGGCATGGAATTGGATGAGTATGGCCAAGTTCGCGTGCTCGATGCCAATACCTGGCAGCAGCGGCGGCAGCAACTGGAAAAACTCGGCGGCCCGCCGGAGCATTGAGGCCCGGCGCGCGGCAAGTTCCGGTCTATCCGCTATTTTCAAAAGCGATTAGGATACACCCGGCTGGGCTGAATCACGTGTCGCTCGCGCTGGTCCTGTTACGGATGTCGTCATGGCCGCTCGTGTTTTCCGCTGCGCCATCGAACAGATTGCGGACTGGCATTCGCATCTTTTCGTCGAGCCGCACGTAGTTGCGTTTGTCGCAGTGGCCGGGAAGTATTCACCATCTCCGGCACGATTTGAAGTGGAATGCGAGAACATCCGGTCGCGCTGGCTTGGCCAGGCAACCGCATGCCGGCTTGAAGTCTCATGGCACGACGACACGGCGAAGAAGGCAGAGCGGCTGCGCAGCACGATGCAATCGGGTTCGCTGGTGGAGATGGCTGCCGTGGCGCTGGCGCTGATTCTGGTCCACCGCGTGGCGCCGCTGGGACGGCTGGACGTGACCGACTACGGAGCGCGGGCCGATTATCGCGCCCGCAGGCGAAAAATGGTGCTGGAGGTAAGCGGGACCGAAGTTCTCGCCGAACTCGGCCGGCGGCATCGGGAGAAAATCGCGCAGGCAAGCGACAACCCGTTCGGGTGGGATGCGTGTATCGTGGTATGCGCTTTTTCATCGGCAGGACACCGCGTTCGCTTCAGCAAACACAACATGAAGGAGGCCCAACATGGCCAGGTCGAAAGTCAAGCCGTCGCCCCATCGAGTCGATGAGCTGCTGGGCGAGAAATCGGCGGTCTTGTCCAAGGCTCAGGCGCTGACGACGATGGGCTTGTCGGAAACGGCCCAGCCGCTTTGGGCGGCGGCGGCCTCATATGAAGAGCGGATTGCCTCGCTTTTGGACGCCCACGGCGACAACCGGGAGGCGGCGGTGCATCGCATCAGCGCGGCCTCGTGCTACCAGAAAGCGGGCGACCCGAGCCGGGCCACGAACCTGTTCCGCGCCGCGTTGGCCGGCCCCTTGCGCACGGTGACGCGCAAGCAAGTCGAAGACATGCTTGCCGAGTGCCTCGCCCTATTGACACATACGGCGGCCCGCAAGAAGCCTGCGCCAGCATTGGCGACGAAGTGACGGGAGGCATGACCGTGGAAGAAATGGTGTCACTTCGTTTTTTACCACCGACAAAACAAACTTACACCATTTTCAGACACCATTTTCACAGCGCCCGACAAGCCGAACTGGTATATTGTGTCTGCATCCCAACCGACAAGGAATGCTCCCATGCAAGTGCGGCAACCAAAGACTAAGACCGTAGCGCGGCGGCAGAGTTCGGCCGACGCCAGCGCAACAATTCGTCAGGCGGCCAACGGCTACATCGTTGAGAGTTATCCGTTCGGGTGTCTGGGGGGCGAGCCGCGGCGACTGGTGGGCAAGCATGGCATGTGGATTGTGCCGATCGTGCTGACGAGCCCGGGATACGGCGCCGTGGGTGACGTTGGCATGGTTGCGGTGGCGGCCCGCAGTCATGAGGTCGTGGGTGCGACGCCGCGCGGAGAGGTGACCGCGGCAATCAAAAAGCTGAAGGAGGCCCACAGCGATGCGCTCGAAGCCGCCTTTGATCAGGCAAGAACGGTCTGACACCTGCATGCTCGCTTGCCTGCGCATGGTGCTTGCCTATCACGGGACGAAAACAACCGAGGCGGCATTGGTCGAGCAGGTCTCGTTGGACGAAGGCGGCCTCGATCCAACGACCCTTGCCTCATTGGCCGACCGTCTCGGGCTGAAAGCCGAGGCTCGCCAGCTCGAGGCAAAGACCATGGCGGATCTCGTGGCGCGGGAACAATTCCCCATCATCTTGGTAGACCGTACCGTCTTGGACGACGATTTCAGCATTCATGCGGTGATGCCGATCCGCTTTTCCCGGCACTATGTCCACGTATTGGATCCGCTCCGCGGCGAACGACGACTAGCGCGGCGGAAGTTCATCCAGGCGCATCGCCGTGCTGGCTCCTGGGGAGTCGTTTGGACAGCGGCGATAAGCGCGGAAGAGCCATGAGCGTCCGCGATTCGGCCGGTGCGCCTCCGCTGAACTCCGTATTTGGGAGTGCCGAACATGAACACGAAATTGCAGCCGCCTCAGATCCTGGTCGCCGTCGGCTTCCTCATGTTGCTGCTCACCTCGCTCCAGGGCTGGAGCATGGTCGGCATCATCGTGGTCGCCGCGGAAAGTCAAGCGGAGTTGCTCCAGGAGTTGAAACGACTCCACAACCTGGGACTGACCGGCGGCTTCCTGGCCCTGGGATTTGGTCTGGCAATGATCGTGTTGGCGCTTGACGATGCTCGGGTCCGGACAATCTACCGCATTCTCCTGCCGGCGCTGCTCATCGCGCCGATCGGCTTTTCGGATCGCGCCTCGGCCGTTGTTTTCGGATCGATCCCGTCGGCGCTGCAAGTGGTCTTCTATGGCTTGCAGGCGATCAGTGCGCTGGGGCTCACCGTGAGCTTGGTGCTGATGTTGGCCGCGATCGTCCGCAAGGAGTGACCGGGCGCCGCGTTTCTCGTCTACCGGCGCTGCTGCCAGTCCGTGCGGTCATATTTCTGTTCGCAAAGCGTGCGGACCAGGTCTTGCGGCCAATCGGTCAGCGGGTCCAAGGCTTGCCAGGCGAGGCAAAGGCTCTCCTTGATATTTGCAATCGGGGCTTGCAGATTGGTCACGAAATCGAGGTGCGAGCGCCGGCGGCGGTAGTCCGGCGCGCGCGGCGGATGGGCGAGGTAGCGGGGAATCTGCGTCAAATCAAAGTTGCACAGCAGGGTGCCGTGGTGCAGGAGGTGCGTGCGCTTGCGCTGCTGGGCGTTGCCGGAGCATTTGCGCCCGGCGACCGCGAGATCGCTGATGCCGGCGGGCGCGATTCCCGGGGCGAGCGGCGCGAGCGCAGCGGCGATCGTTTTCAAGATCAAGCGATAGGAGCCGTGCAAATCGGCGAGCAACGGCTGGCGCTCGAACGCCAGGACCAGGCTGAACATCAAGCAGCCGGGTCCGAGCAGCACGGCGCCGCCGCCGCTGGAACGGCGCACGATCGGGACACTGTCGCGCCGGCAGGCGGCGACGTTGGCTTCTTGCGTCCAATGGCCACCGGCGCCGATGACCACGACCTGGCTCGGCCATTCCCAGAAGCGCAGCAACTCCGGCCCGCCCGCCTCGGCATCCAGCAGCAGCGCTTCATCCAAGGCGAGATTTTCAGCGAGCGTCGGCAAAGTCAAATCGAGCGCATGCATACGGTGGGCAATTAAATCACCAGTTCCGGAAATTCGGGCCGAATTGCCAGCCGGGAGAAGACAGTCCGATCAGGAGGAAGATCAAGAACAACGCGATGGTCACCATGCCGGCAATGCCGATGCCTTTCGCGGCTCATGCGTGCATTCTCCCAAAGTCATTCAAACTCCCGCGCATTCTGGCTGCTGAGCAGCACCACGAATGACATGATGCAGTGAGTGAAATAAACGATCACACCCACGATCACCATGAGCGCGCCAATCACTTTGCCTTCGGGCGGTCCGGGTTGAACGAGCATGCTAATCATGACGAGGATGCAAAAGATACCGAGCAGCGCGCTGAAACCTGCCATGATCAGGGTCATGATGCGGCCCCAGTTGCGCCGTTGCAACACGCCGATGCCGCCGACGAGATAGAGCACGCCGAGAACCAAGACCAAGATCGAAATGACGATCATGACGCCGGCGGCGGCTTGAAAAATGTCTGGGAAATTGGCCCTGCCCCCAAAATTGCCGCCGCCCGCGCCGCCGAAAATCCCCATACTGAGGACGACAACACACAGCCCGCATAAGAGCGTCATGGAGCCCAGAATAATGCTGATCACGCCGACGCCGGTCACCGAACCGCTGCTCGAGCCGCCGCCGACGCGACCGATATCGTCGTAATCGTCATCGCGGCGGCGGCGTCGGCGCGGGCGATCGTCATCATCGTAATCATCGCGGCTCATTGATCGGCTCTCCCGTGAAATGGGGACCCCGTCAATCGAATTCTTCCTTATTGTGCGAATTGAGCAGCACGATGTAAACGAAAATCGCATGGGCGAAATAGAGCAGGGCGCCGAAACAGCCCATCACCGCCTGGCCGACGCGCGCGTCGGGATCGGGGTTGCCGAACAGGCCGCCGCCGAATTCGCCGGTGCCGACCATCACGAAGAATACGAATTGCGTCACGCCGATGAGGGTCCCGATCGCGCCGCAAATCAGGGTGCAGATGCGGCCCCAGTTGCGGCGGTTCAAGGTGACGATGCCGCCCATGAGCAGGCCGACGCCGAGCCCGAGGTGCAACAAGGCCCAAGTCAGGAACACCGCGGCCGCCGATTCGAACAAATCGGGCGGCAAGATGTTGCCTTGTTGGCGGGCTCCGGCGCCGGCGAGGCCGCAAAACAACCCGCCCACGCCGGAACAGCCGCCGCACAGCATGCAATAGACCGCAGTGATGATGCTGACGACGCCTGCCGCCGTGACCGCTCCGCTCTGCGGCGGCATATCGTGGCGCAGGTCGTCGCCATAGCGCCCGCGGCGCGGACGCGGTTCATCATCGTCCCAATCGTCCCAGCTCATGATTGCCTCAGAGGGGCCGGAATGTGCGTGCCATCAGATTAGCTGGATGAAGGGATAAATGACAGTGGGGAGTGGTGAGTAGTGCCTGGCAAATCAGCGAACCCGTGTTTGTGTTTAGCGTTCGCAGTGAACCATCCAAAAAGTTGTCCGGCCGCCGGCCGCCGCTTACTTCTTCTGCGGCCACAGCTTCTCGGGATTGAACTCATCGTCGCGGAAGTGTTCGGGGAACTCGAAGCGGTCGTGGCAGTAGTATTCGACTTCGCGATTGGCGTCGTCGTAAGTGACGATCAGCACCGGCAGACCGTGCCCAGGATCGAAGCACCACAGCCGCTTGCCGCCGAGGGACAGTTGCGTTTCCCAGCCGGGCGGAATCGTATGCAGCACGACTTCGACCTTGTGCTCGAATTCGGTGCGCTTCGCCTGGCCGAGGTATTTCACCGTTCCGGCCCGGGCATCGCCGCGTTCGACGGCCTGAACGAGCTTGCCGAAGCGCTCGACCAGCGGACCGACGCCGGCCTCGGTGATCGGGTAGCGGGTCTTGTTCTTGACGAGCAGGCTATCGGGCGCGATCTTGAAGCGCGAGCCGCCGGGGACCAGAGGGATGTCGCCGGCCGCCGTCAACGTGTGGATCAAGTTGCCGTGCTGCCCCTGCACATAGACGACCTCGCGGCCCTTCGCTTCCGGGCCGAGGAACTGGAAGTAAACGCTGTACGGCTCTTTGCGGAACTTGGCGACCATCAGCTCTTCCGGTTTGGGTTGGCCGGCGATGGCCTCGCGGCGTCGGATGCGGCAGGCGTAAGCGTCGAGACTGGCCCAGCGCGCCGCGGCCCGATCGGCCAGCACCTGCAAGGGATGGTCCGACGATGCGGCGTCGGTCGGCGTCAGCGGCGGCAACGTCGTTTCCGTTTCCGCTAGGGCCGGCGCCGACAATGACACCGGCATGGCATTAATCGCTTTCGTCGGCGGCGCTCCGGCTGAACCGGGAATGTACAGGGCCGCGGGATTGGCCGGCAGCGCTTGCGCCAAGGTGGTCGCGGCGGACTTTTTGTCGGCGGTCGCTTTGGCGGCGGGCGCCGCGGATGACGAGTTGCGCTGATTGCGCAGCGGAGTGCAACCGGCGAGCAAACTCGCCAGCACCACGACCAAAGCTGCGTTGCGTGACAGCACCATGACAGAATCCACTCCGTCACCCTGCGCGCCCTTCCGATCATCCGGTTTCGGGCCGCGGACCATACCGGGACCGGCGCAGAAATGGTAGAGGAGTTTTTGGCGCAGAGGGCGGCAGCGTGTTTGCCGCGCCTGCGTGATTTGCCCCAAGTGAAATGGAGCAATCGTTGCTTGCGTTTGGCGCGCGTAGGATCTCTCGCAAGTGCAGGATGCTACGCGCGCTAAGAAGCTGTTTCAAAACGGGGACAGGCCCCCCAAGGCAAACGGGCCAGTCCCCGTTTTGAAACAGCTTCTAAACGCAAGCCAAAGCCTGCCTCATTTCATATCCCGAATCTCAATCTTCGAGCGCGGTTTGTAGCTGGCGATGATCGCGTCGCGCAGCCGCTCGCCGTAAATCTCCGTGACGAACGGTTTGACGTCCTCGAATCTGACCTCGCGGCCGGCTTTGCGATCCACGGTGAGGATGAGGTGATAGCCGAACTCGCTCTTGACGGCATCGCTTAGTTGGAAAGGTTGCAGAGCGAAGGCGGTGCGGGCAAACGGTTCGACCATGTCGCCGACGCGCCGGAACCAGCCGAGGTCGCCGCCTTGCTTCTTCGACGGGCAAGTGGAGTCCTTTTCCGCCGCCAACGCAAACGCGGTCAGGATCGCCTCGGTGCGTTTTTTGTCCACGATGAGCTTGTCGGCGCCGGTCGGCAGCTTGGCCAATTCCTTGGCCACTTCATCGTCGATGCCTTTTTTCAGAATCGCGATCTTGGTGACCCCTTCCGCGTCGTCCTTGGCCGACACCAGAATGTGCCGGGCCTGCGTCTGACTGCCGTCGAACATCGCCGGGTTCTTCTGGAAATAATCCTGCAGCACTTTCTCGGTCGCCTGCTGCAGAACGAACTTGTCCCAGCGCAGTGCGGCGTGCAGCTCCTTGCGCATCTCGGCTTCGGTGAGATGCAGTTTCCTGAGAATATCCTGGAAATCCTGGCCGATCTTGACGGCCTCGTCCTGGATTTGCTTGAAGCGATCGTCGATTTCCTTGGACTCGACCTGGATCTTGAGCTGCGAAAGATACTGATCGACGAGGAGGTTGTCGATGAGGTAGTCGAGCACTTCCTTGCGCGCCGCCGCCCATTTCATCGGCGGATAGCGCAACAGCCCGCGAAAGACCGCCAGCTCTTGAATCTCCTGCCCATTGACCGTGGCGGCGATCACGGTCGGCGCCGGGGCCGGCGGGACAGCAGGCGCAGGCGGCTGCTCGGGCAAAGTCTGAGCGAACACGCCGCTCGTACCTCCAACGATGATCGACACCGCCAGTGCGAAACGCATCCATGCGTTCATGAGTCCGTGCCTCCTTGCGTGGGCGAATCCATTCCGTCCGGGCGGGGATGATACGAAAGTCGCGATCAGGAAACGAGACGAACTCGCCCGCCCGTGCGTCGCTCGGCTTCGCCCAGTTTGCCGGCATTGCCCGTATTGAATGGCGCCCGGCAGCGCAACTGCGCGCGCAGTGCTAGTGCTATGTCACACGTCGAATGATGGATCACAAGAGCCGCGCACGAAGTAAGCGGCTGCGAGTGGGCCGCTTACTTCGTGCGCGGCTCTTACTTCTGG